>JACCDO011663145.1_pt1 | contig 55633 bp, 38 predicted proteins | sample 7446101 | NCBI WGS metagenome assembly JACCDO01 (sample SAMN15323440, study PRJNA562643) | freshwater metagenome | isolation source: river surface water | place: USA:Blue River Watershed | collected 2017-08-16 | reverse complement strand
TAGATGGCCACGCGAGAAGAAGTTGCGCAAAAACATGTCCAAATGGCCGCCATAATTGGCCCGACTACAAAACAACCGACCATCGTAAATGAGGCGTCCCGTTTTGTCGTAGCTACTTACTGGTGGGGACGCGATCGACTCAACTTCAATACTGCCCGACCTTGTGGAGAGTTCTATGAAAGTCTGTTAGACAGGCCGACTCACCTCCTAACACCGACACAGGCAACGCCCCAGCGATTCAGGGCCGCCTTAATGGGAAATCCCAAGTTCATGGAATTCGTTGATAAGAAGACCCATGACTATCTGGGTGTACTGCGTGCCCATATCGCAGAAGGAAAACCACTTTCCTCACTGTATGTTGAAAAGAGCGCTGAACAAATACAATCCATCATTTTGGAACAAGTTCTAGCATATGTGGAAAGTGTACTCCCCCGTATTCAGGCATTTCAAATGCTTTTTGTGGAACGCGCCGACCTCGAAGATACATTCAAACGACGTTTGGCTGCCGGCCTAACAGGAAAACAACAACTGCAAACTGTGCGCACTCGACTGCAGGAACTAAAAACCCAAAAAGAAGAGGTGCTCCGTGAAATAAAGTCGAGTATTGGACCCTTTAAAAGCAAACTGGACCAGGCACTTCGGTATGCGGATCCGATTACATATGATGAAATGCTTGGGAATTGGGAGGCAACGTGTAGGAAAGCCGGCTGCAACTACTTAACTGTGGAATATCCCCAATTTACCGAACCTGGCGGATATCAGTTGGCCATTAATGCAAAACCGCGCTTTATTCAAAAGGCACTTGAATTGTGTGGGGGCCGCGGTGTACTCTACATTGACGGAGATATGACTGTAAATAAATATCCGGCGATTTTTGATATGCCGGATGTGGATATGATGGCGCGTGGGTGGAATGTGGACCCGCGGTCTTCTTACCGCCACAAGGAGTCCATCTTAGTGGACCCGTATACATTCGAGACATCTGGCGGCACCATGTTTTTCGGACCTACGCCTGAGGCCCATCTTCTCCTACAACGATGGATTGATGTAAGTGAACAATACTCCCAATGGGGCAAAGCCGATGACCGCATCTTGTCGCTAGTGTTTAATACTTACAAACTCCTATTGCCTCTGAAAATCGTACAATTGCCTGTGGAATATTTATGGCTGAGTCTCGATTATGACGATAGTATTGCACCGGAATTACAGGACCGCGACGCGATTTATCTGGAACATCCAGAGTGCTTGACGTCTGAAGAAACCGCTACGGGACAAGGGGCGTCCTCAAGTCGTACTCCCAAATATTACGCCACCATTGAAGACTCCTATCCTCGCAGCGAATACCTACACGAATCAGTGATGTTTTCGGATGAGGCTAGTACGGAGGCATTTCGACCGTATTTGAATTATGTTGGGAGCGCGAAGTATTTTGAAGATGTGGAGGACCCTTCACTTGTGGGCGTAGCCCCGTTTCGGGTTGTTCCCTTTTCAGAAGGATATGGGCTATTTCAACAAATCGCCGATGCAAATGCGGAGGCCATCCGCGGTTTACCGGCACTTTCCAGCAATTCCAACATGTCGCCTCTTGTTCTTCAGGAACAGGAAGGAATCATTCCCCGCATTTTACAGGCACTGGAGTCTGGTCGCGATGTAGTTTATATGCCGACAACTGCATCCGATGCATATCGGTATTCTCTGGATGTTGCGCGCAGTAAATTCCCACGTATTGAATTTATGTACGTAAATGCATCGCCTGACCCGCGGAGAATATTTTACTTTAATTCTCTTCTTAACGTGGAGGAACCGATGTTTTTCCGTGGGGGGTCCTACCATCTTATTAAACTTCTGTATATGTGCCGAAATATGGAGGATTTGCGTGGACAGATTACACACAACTACCAGTTTCTTTCGCGCATTCGTACACATTTCCTGAAGCGCTATAAGACCCAGAGTGGCGGTGGCGGCAACCACCTGGAAGAGGAAGAGGATCCTAGTGAATTTTTGTACAGTGCTAAGCCTCCTCAAATGGGTGGATACAGGCGTCGCAGATGCAGTCGCCGAAGCACACGTCGCCGTAAGCGCAGCAACCGCAGCAACCGCAGCAACCGCAGCAACCGCAGCAAGCGCACCAACCGCCGTAAAACCTACAAAAAATAAGCTTCATGAAGCAGTTATGTTTCGAATATCGCCACGATGTTCAAAACATATTACGCATTATGTTGGAAATCCAGGAAATTACTGGACATTCATGAGCGCCTTGCCGTACACATTGTCGCCCTTGATGACTCCACCTTCCTCATATCCACTGAATTCATTGCCCTTGGGCGTGGTATAGAACATAATCTGACCACCTGCAGCCTTCACAGCATCTAAGGTCGCCTTGAACCGTGCATCGGTATCATAGCGCTGTTTTACATACGCTGCAACAACTTCAGGAATCGCAGCATCCCATTTATCGCCATCGTATTTCTTGGCGCCGGCACGTTTCATCTCGGTAATGCGCATCATCTTGCGTACCTCGTCACCCTCATCCTCCTGCAAAGACCACTCCTTGGCCTCCGAAATCTTCTTCATCTCGGCGCGCTGCAGGGCGTATTTCTGGTGTATCTCGCCATCCTCCCCAAACAAACGAGGACCCAGTTCCGGTGTACTTGTAGCCACCTGGAACTTGGCTGATGCAAATGCGGCCTCGAGAGACGGATACACAATGGAGGCGTCTTTCCAATCCTTCACGGGAAATTGTGCATAGGTGCCTAGCCAGCGTCGCCATCCCTTATCGCCTAGACCCAGGTCATCATTAAGCTCCGCCTTCTGCCATACCTTGAAAAGGGGACCTGCGGTGGGTGTTGGTGCTACTGGTGCCGCCTTTGGTGACTTGGCTGCCTTTGGCGACTTTGGTGCCTTGGCTGGCTTGGATAAAGCTTCCTCGGCCCGTGCCTCTTCGGCCCGTGCCTCTTCGGCCCGTGCCTCTTCGGCCCGTGCCTCTTCGGCCTGCGCCTCCTCGGCTCTTACAGCAAACTCCTCCTCCAACTCCACCGGTACCTCCTCCACTTCCAACATCGGTCCTAGGATAGGCAGTTGGTCCTCCATCAGCACACTTTCAGGCATCGGTGCCTCCCCTGTAGGTCCCACAGGTCCCATCGCCACACTCCGGTCCTCGGCAGTCAGCGCCGACGCAACACCAGGAGCTGTGTAGGGAATCTCGGCACCCGTTGAACGACGCTTCAGAATAAACCAGCGGTTCAGGAATGAGAATTGTTTGAGTATGGGAGACATAGGAAACGCACGGCCACTATTTGCCGCCATCTCATAACTCTCACCAAATGTATTGGTGGAATGTTGGAGTCCCAGGTCCGCCAGCTCCTCCGCGTTCAACAGGTCCAGTCCAATCGCCTCCAGACGTTCCTTCAGATATGGCCAGCTCACCAAATATTCCGTGTAACTTTCCCCAATACTGATGAAATTGACTGTAATTGGCTTACCCAAGCCCGCATCTGTGGGCGGGAGTACATCCTCCTCATACTGCTTCGTCACACTCCATACTTCCACGCCTCCCTCAACACCGCGCTTAGAATCCCCATACGGAATTCCAGACAGCAGCTTGGCGACCAAATCACCATCAAAGCAGCAGCCCACAAACAGCCCCCCCACCCGCAGAGTTTCCGACACATTTCTCAGCCATCCATCCAAGGTCGGCCGATCCTTGAAGAAATAATGCAGCGAGAACATACAAGCCGCCACGTCGAACCCGTCGCGGGCCTTGCCCTTAAAGAGTGCAGCGTAAGGAGGCGCCGTAGCCTCCTCAGTACCCCACAGCATCCGCAACATCGCACGGTCCATCGGAGACTGACCTGCACCACCATCGGCCAGTCGCTGCGTCACATCGGCCTGCACAAACAGCATAGCCGGTAATTTTCCATTCAAGCGGACAGTCTGGTCCAGATAACGACGGTAAGCACCATCGCGCTTATCTGTTAGATTCTGCTCAGCCAGGTCCGTGCCGAGTACCCATTCCACGCCTCCGCGAATCCACTTGTGAATATCGCCCGCCTGTCCACAGGTCATATCGTACAGGGCAACGCCAGGGCGCAGGGCATGCCCCAATAGAATATCCTCCTTGATATACCGGTTGTGGAATTCGCGGAGACCGCGGATGCGATGTAGGTCACGGGCAGGCACCTTGCGTTGGTAATAGGCACCGGCCTTCACCGCAGTTGTGCTGGCGGCCTCCTCGAGACCTTCGATACCCTCCTCCAGTGCACCTGTGCGAATCATGTGCTCCGTTACGGGCGAGTGAATAGAGGACCAAATAGAATTGGCCACCCAATCCGCATTCATAGTGCGCCCCATTTGCCCGCGCTGGAATCGTTCCGTCTTGTCCCAACGCACACGAATGGGCTCCCAGCGCCAACCCGCGGCCTTCTTGGGATGATAGGCCATTTCCACAATGGCCCGTGATGTAATGGGGTCGCCTGTGCGTGTACACCGCATCGTCTCATTCATAGCAGCCAAATCCTTGGCTGCCGCTGTAGCACCCGCCACATCTGTAGCACCTGCATTCAGCGCCACATAACATACCGAGGCCATGGGATCCGCAGGCTGCGGCATAAATTCCACAGGACGATACTCGCCCTCCTCCAGACTCCGCGGCAACGGCTTGCGATTCAGAATCGTATTACGAGCATCCGCCAGTGCAGGGTCTGTGTTGGAACCTACATACAGTCGCAGCGTCTTGTAGCGCACCACCTCATTGGTATCCTCGTTAACCTTGATTCCAACACCCTCCTGTTCAATAACAAGGAAGTCAATGGTATTCTCGGCGGCGGGCTTCCATTTCAGCTGCGCGGGCCATGTACCGGCCAGCTTCGGTAGCGGGGCAGCATTGGGCGTGAAAATGAGACCGTCGCTGTGATACGGGGGATTCTCGGCGAGTCCATCCAGAATCGTCGCAGCCTCCAGAAACACACCGTCTTTCACATCCGGTGATAGGGCTGTGCGGAATGTCTTCATATGGACTGTAAGTGCCGCGGATTTGGGAGCAGAACCCACGCGGTCCGCGTTAGCAAGAGCACCCGTGGCCGCCGAGAGTGCGGCGTGACGCGAGGCCCCCTCGGCCCCTTCTGCGCCTCGCACAATAAACGGCAGCTTGGTCACATCGGCGCCTCCTGCACCTCCCACATTGTAAATATCAAACGCGTAATATCGGCTTACGGCATTGCCTGCATAATCACGGCGTACCCATTCACCATCCAATATAGTCCCTGCCCATTCTGTAGCAGCAGATTTGCTTAGACGAATATCGGTGCCGTAGACAGTCATGTTGGTATCCACGAGATGCACAGTGCCCGCCTTCATCACTACGAGTAAGCATCGCTGACCATCGGCCTTATCAGTTACGTTGTAATCCCCGACACGTAGAGCACCCTCCGGCATAATATGAGAACGCTCCAGTGTTGCGGGCTGTGGACCGGGAAATACGCCTACTGCAGCACCTGTCTGTGCCGCCACGAATTCCAACACATTGCGACGTGTGACGTCGCGTGTTAGCACGAACGAATTCTGTATACCGCGCAGCACAGTGCCGATGCCCACGAGCAGAGATTTGAAGGTCGCCCCTTTCAGTGCCTCCACTTCGGCTTCGTACTGAATAGGCTGCTTCACGATTTCCGCGGCAACAAAGGTGGCCGCTGGAACGAAATCGCCACGGGGCGATTTCTTGCTTTGCCGGACCAGCGAAAGGTCAAAGACGAGCCCTTTGTGCTGTAGGGAGCTGAAGGAATAGCGCTTAATCAGACGGAATGATTTGGGAAGCGTGGCCCAGCGGGATAGCGCATCACGCACTCGCACATCGTCCATTGCGAGCGGTAGTTCGCGGCGCAGCTTCACACGCACTCCGTACTCTTTCCAGTCCACTTCGGTCTTGGGGCCATCCACAGAAGTATGCTTCTTGCCCTTCAGCACCACGTGAAACGGTTTACCGAGTAGCACACCATCTTCGCAGTATTGCTGGATGATGCCTTCGTCCACCAGGGTAAACCGTAGCCCGCCCGCCACCATAATATTCAGTTTGGTGGGCTGCGCCTCCTCTTGGAGACCGAGGGCACGCAGATGTTGGACCACCTGAAGCCACTTTGTTAAATCCAGAGTCTTGAAGGTAGCCTCCAACTCCACATCCGTGCCGTATTCCCATGTCTGAAACAGGGTTTCGGCGGCCGAAACATCATTAGGGTGCAACTCCAGGGACATCTTCTCTATTGTGGGTGTATGTAGTCGTGACCCCAAACTAATTGTGCGTTCTTCACTTTTGGAAGGTGCAGACATATTAGAAGATGGGTGTACCTCTAGCACGACCAGGCGAACATCCCGTTGTGTCTGGCGCATTTATGCCCACACGTATAAAAAATATGTTCTATTGGGCTATACCTACATTAGCAGTTGCTGTAGGAATTGCCTTATTAGGAAAAGGAAAGGGAAAAGGGAGACAATAGATATGTTGGGAATTTAGGAACCCCGTGTAAGTTCCACGGCGCCCCCTTCGATTCCAACATCCGCCCCCGTCACTCCAAAGAGTGTCCGTAGTTGTGCGCGTTCCTCTGCGGTCCATGTGCGTGCTTCAGGGGCCGCCACAAGTACCTGCACAAATGCTTTTCCATATTCCTGGGGCACTTCTTTGCGGGGCATGCCTTTTCCTGCGGCTTCCAACACAGTCATATGTGTAATAGGGCCACCACGCCATTCCACAACGAGGGGATTTCCTGAGGGATGCCCTGGGATTTCGCGGCGGAATCCGAGAATGGCCTCGCCGAAACTTACGCGCACTTTGGTATGCAGATCCGCCCCGCGCCATTCCCACGCCTCCTCGGCACCCTCTATGGGGGCATCGGCACGCCGCAGAGTCAGTACGACATCCCCTGGTTGTTCATAATCCGCTGTTTCTGAGCATTCACCTGCGAATACCAGCGTCTGTCCATCATGCATGCCTGGCTTGATTTGTACAGTAAGCTCCTTCTCGCGTTCGAGGAATCGTTTGCCGTGGCAGTTCATACAGGTCTTCATAATTCGGCGCCCCTCACCACTGCACACATCACAGGGTCCCGTGGCCTGCGCCATCATACCGGGTCCAATCATGCGCGTCATTGTGCGCACACCACGGCCCCCGCAGGGACCACAGGGCTCGGACCGCTCCGCACCTGTACCGGCACAGGTCCCGCACTTTCGCGACTGGTTGAATTTCAGCTTCAGTTCGCGGCCACAGTAAAAATCGGCAAGCCGCAAACCGATATCGGAATGCTTGTTGGGAGCCTTGCCTGGTCTGGTACGCGAATGCCCTCCTGGGCCACCTGGGCCACCAGGACCACCGCCTCCCCCACCAAAAATACCCCCAAACATTGAACCAATATCAAAGGCTACCCCAGGCATACCAAAGGGTCCCATGCCCCCCATAAACGAAAATGGAATTCCACCAGCCGCCATTCCCATATCTGGGTGTCCACCACCACCCCCCTCGCCATCTACGGACCCCGTCATATCATACATACGCCGACGTCCTTCATCACAGAGGACCTCGTGGGCCTGTTGGATGGCCTTGAATTCCTCGGCATTCCCGCCACGGTCAGGGTGTTTCTCGCGGGCCAGGGACTTATAGGCTTTACGAATCTCATCCACGGATGCACCTTTCTCCACTCCCAGCGTCTCATACAAAGAAGGCATTTCACGGTCTAGTGTTGGAAATACAGGTGTCCCTTAGACTTATTCACACTTCTTTCTCAAAATTTGCTAAAGGTTAGGAATATTTGAGAGGGATATTGTTGGTATTAATGGCTTCGGCGAAGAGTTCGACGAGGAGTTCGGTGCGTTTTGCGTAAATATTTATGACGATAGGTCTTTCTTCGACCTCCCATAATTGCACATCCTTTGCCTATGCATTTTGAATTTGATACTGTAGGAACTTGGTATTCAGTGCTTGTCTTTGTTGCCTCGGCTGCCTCGGCTGCCTCTGCAGCCTCAGCCACTGCCTCTGCTTCTTCAAACATTTCAGCAGCCGCCTTCAATGCGTTGTTTTTATTTTTTGCATTTTGCATTTCTTGTTTAAGATCATCATAATTAAATGAATACAACTCTCCAAACTGTGCTTTACCATGTCGTTTTGATTGTTGATATTTATTATAATATGAGTGGATATTCTCTTCAGGGCGAAACATTTGTAACAATTTTATCACAAGCCCCATCATTACATTTCCTTCTGCGAGCTTTGAACGATTTGGCTTTGTGCTCACAAATTGTGATATTGGGTCAGCTCCTTCTTTATCAAATGCAATAAGCATTATTGTTTTAAATATAGGTGTTATTCTTACTGCATCCTTATATTTGTATAAAAAGTCATGAATTATATATTTAGCAAAGTCCTGACGAATCATTGATTCAGACAACGCATCCCTTATTTCCATGTCGGAATAGGTTGAAAATGAGCCATGATTCTTTTCATAGGAATTATCCAGCTTCTTACTGTCCCCTGAATATAATTCCACTTTTGGGACATTGTTTCGTGGATTTTGCCCATACATATACTCACTAACTTTGCTCAAAATATAAGGATTTCTCACTTGATTTCTGGAATTTTTGGAATTCCCGACATAGCTTAGGTTTCGAAATGTTTTAGCTCTCTTAGCGGCGTTTGCTGCGACTTTTTCATACTGCTGTCTATCCCACTCTCGCTCCATAGCACCTTCTCCATAACTATAATTCCACCATGCATGCGGGTTCATTGTTGGTTCTAACTGACTGTTCGATTTTTATTAGGCGGCTACAGGATACGAAGGATCCATGAGAATACCGCACTCGCCATGAGGTGCGAATTTGGCGCCGCGGCCCAGACGAATGTATCCCTGTTCCCCCCATGTCGGGCCCCAGGAGTTCTTGACTTTCCAATAATCCTGGGGCTGGCCGGTGTAATCAGTACCGTATCCCACCACCAACACACCGTGGTCAAGATTTGTACCACATGCATCAGTAACGATGCCCCCCATATAGAACTGCCAGTCGAGCCCGTCCGCCTCCACAGCAACAGAAACCGGCTGTTGGGCCACGGCCGCCATCAGCGCTGTCTCATTATTCGGCTGTACATCAATGTATCCGGATAAATGGGCTACGGGTTCGCATGCACGACATGTCTCATTCGCACCACCACCCGATATGTAGGGATACGAGGCCTCCGTGCAAATACCACCATTCCGTATAATATACTCGAATGCTTGGTCCATCATCCCGCCATTACAGCCCATATTTCCCTCGGGTCCTGAACAATCCACAAGCTGCTGCTCGGAGAAGGAAATCAGTGTACCGTTCTTCAGGAACCAGGCGCCCTCTACAGCACCGGTGGTACTGAAGGACCAACATGACCCACACTGCCCCTGGTTTTTTACGGGGGTGACTGCACCGGCGGCAACCCAATCAACAGAGGCGGGGAGGGAACTGGCGCCGATGTAGGAAGTGTAGGAATCATGGTCAGCAACATCCTTGTGCTTGTATCCTCCCAAATATCGTGCGGCAAACTCTTCGGGCATTAGGTCCGCAAATTGATTGGCTCCCAATACAACTGTATTGCCGCGCTGACGATTGCGACCCTCAATTGCATACAAATTCTTAGTGTAGACGACCTGGCGAAATTTGTACTCCTCTTCCGTATCGTATTCCTTGCCGTGAAATGCACGCCATTCCTCGAAAGAATGGGCGCATACACTCATTAAACCTGCGAGAAATAGCAATGAACGCATTTTATTTATATGTGGGATTATTATCTAAGGGACGCATGTGCCTTAGATACTAAACATGGAGGGTATTTATTCCCAGGACCATATTCGGACATTCCTACAAAATCATATAGCGGACCCACCGCATATGATGTTTTTTGGACCACCGGGATGTGGAAAAACCGCTATGAGTCGCTACTTTCTCACGGCATATCTTACTAGTCACGGGATTCCCAAGGAGGAGCATAAAAATTACATTTTATCGTTGAATTCGGTGGACGACCGCGGGATTGGTACAGTGCGAGGGCAACTGACTGAATTTGTGCGACGAACACGCCGGTATACACAGGCCAAAGTCTGGGTATGGATGGATGACGCCGATTCTGTGCCGGTTGTGAGCCAACAGGCCCTGCGCCGGATTCTGGAAAACTATGACTCCCAGGCGCGCTTCCTGTTTGTTGCTGCGGGACCTGAACCCTTCATTGAACCCCTGCAAAGTCGCTGCGTTATGTTGCAATTTATGCCTGTAAACCTGGTATCGCACATGGATGCCTTTCATACCAACAAGTCAATCCGTATTTCGGACGATGCAAAGGCCTGGATGGTGAGTATGTCGCTCGGAAATGGCCGTATGCTCAAACTTTTTCACCAAATGCTTGAGGCGGCGGGGATGGAGGATGTTGGGGCCGCAGATATTCAAACGATTGTGAATTCACCTCCTGTGCGGCATCTGGAGACTCTGGGACGCGCAGCCTTGTCTGGAAATCGCGTAGAAACACTCAGCGCTCTCCTGAACTTATGGAGCATTGGATACTGTTTTGAGGATATTGTATACTTAATGGAAATTGTCTGTAAGATTTATACATTTTTCTCACCCGAAGAATGCAAACGGTTGTTTTTGGCGTGCGGAGAAGGCCATGTGGCTATGATTATGAATAAAACACGTTTGCTGGATGCCCTGGCTGTCTTTACAGCACCTACTGTATTGGGGCCTTTTTAATATACTTATATTCCAACATAAATAATAGAAATGAATGATATTCATGCCTATTATTCGATTTTGAATCGGTATTCTGTGTATGATTTGGAGGCACTCCTGCCTTCTCTAACACAGATGTATGATGCAATTCATGCATATTATGTATCTCTTGATGGATTGGAACGAACAAAAAAACAGGACTTGAAGGCGTTTCTGATTGTGGAAGTCTATTCGCCCGAGTCGAAACTATCAAAGGCAAGTGAGGAATTTGTTGCCGTATCAAATAAGCGCTTCGGCTTTTTTGAACATGGAAAAAAACTTCCGGAACCTCCACGCGTCTTTCCTGCAATTGTCGCATTAAATGGTCTGTATTCAGCCGCCAGTACAAAAAGTGGATTGGAGGATGCCCTGCATAGGATGTATATGAATGGATATTTTGTGGACATAATTCAGTATTGCCGCGCGTTACATGACGAGAACAACAATGAAAACACCAGAAACAACAGAAACAACAAAAGCAACCGTACAAAAACGGCAAATGCATATTCACAACGCAGTGTATCGGTTGGGTCTAATAACTCCGTAAATTCCGGTAACTCCCACTTAACCACTGTACCAGTTAGTAATGAAGAAGGTGCATTTGGACCTATGAATGCTGGAAAAAGAAAAACAATGAAGAGAAAGGTGCGTAGAACACTTGGAAGAAAGGGACGATTTACACGGTCTCAATAGCTGCTGCTTCAACCGCAACCTCAGCAGTTGCCTCTGCAGTTGCCTCCACGGTTGCCTCTGAGGGCTTCAGCTTCTCCAGAGCTACACGCTTGCCGTCGCGACCCACCGTGCAGAGAGTCCACCCATTCATGGACTTGGAACACTCACTGCTACGCTCTCCAATATCCTCCAGCATCTTGGCGAGTGCTGCACATAGAGTAGTGGGATGGTCAAATACCTGGCCATCCTCCAGATGCAGCTTGCCCTCCTGGTAGATTACAGCATGCTCGTCAAATCGACGGTCACCCAGAGGAATACGGGCAATTACCTGCTCCCCCTCACGTAGAAAGGCACCCAGATTCACATCCGCTGGCTTACGACCACGCTTCTTCTCGGTTGCTGCTGCAGTGACTACTGTAGTCGCAGCAGTCGCAGCAGTCGCAGCAGCTGCTGCCTTGCGCTTCTTGGCGGCCGGCTTCTTGGCCTCAACCTCAACTGCTGGCCGCACCGGAATAATACGTGCCTGATTCTCCAGAACTGCAATGCGCTCCTGGAGATTCTGAATAATACGCCCCTGTGAATTGACCATATTGCACAGATGATTTACATTTGCGAACCAGTCGCTCAGAGGAGTGGAGGAGGAGAGTGTAGGGAATGCAGACATTTTAGGAAAGAATGCGGGAAAGGAATAATTAATTATTGGCTGGGGACGTTTAGACCAAACATTTTTTTGAGAACCCGTCATTTTTTTGCACTCGCCTGGCCCGGTTACTACAACATCTGTAGCATGGACTGCAACATAGACAAATCTTTACAAGATTTAATATTTTCTTACATATGCGCACACATATATTATCAATGCGTTCATCAATGGATTGCATATACATAATTCCGGCTTGTGTACATGCCTATCATATTGAAGCTTTTAAACGATATATCAACATCAAATCTTGTATATATCGTTTGTAAAAAAAAATAGAAGATGGTCGCAGTGGGGCTCGAACCCACGACAAACGCCTAGCATGCATACTAAATTGTATAAGAGCGTCTTTCTACCAACTGAAATATGCGACCCTGGGTGTGCATTTCCTGCACAATCTATCTCTCACGCCAAGTCTTTAGACCAGTACATGGTATTCGCATCGTGTACCAAATGCCTCGGAACACCAACACTCGGCAACTGCATCTTCGCGATGGCGATGATAGTCACAAACGTGTTCGGAATATCCATAGCAACCGCAGGGTGCTTCAGCGTCCGATGTGGGTAGCGCGGTGTACAGGGTAATCTTTGGACACTCCGCGAAGAAATCACGCAGCCGTGTAAGCAGCGCAAGTCTATCTTCGGCGGTTGTAGCACCCGTTACATCAATATGAAGCGGGTCCACGACATCATGGGTACCAATACAGTCCCAGGGTGATGCGAAACGAGGAGGAATGCGGTGAAGAATCTGAATGGAAGGCATATTGTTTAAAAGGAGCGCAACTCTCTAAATGCAAGCATACATTCCGTCAATCTTTTGCCCTGATGGGAATTTATTACGGAGATGTGTTGGGAGTCCGGCTTGTGCGTAGTATTCATGATGAGTATGAAGTCGTATGGGAATATGAGGGACCCTATTGGCGTGAATTGGCCAATGCGAAATGCAAGGAATTGGCCGATCCAGACTTGATTGTGCAAACTAAACATGAGGCCATGGGTACATATGAACAGAATGACGCAAAAATGTATATTTGGCTAAATGCCTCACAGGCGTAGATACAAACTTTCCGGTTGTGCGAGTCCACGTAGAAGCTGGCCGCGCACATCCTTCATATGATCCAGCATCTCCAGGTCACCGCAGAAGGTGGCCATGGCGGTCCATTCCTCTACAAGGTTCGCCGTCTTGAGAATGGACCGCATTAAGTTGCCCTCATATACACCATAGTCTCGTACAAGTATCGCGGCATCGGCACCATCCATCCAGGAGGCCATGATATTGGCCCAGAAGGGATGGGTCGACCAGAACGTAGGCGGTGAATCCACACCACACTCGCGATCCATGCGGCGTCCATGCGCTGCCCATGCATCCAACTGAACTTGGGCTTCCCGCACAATCGGCCCTAGACTCTCACATCCTTCTGCGGGCACCGCATCTAGAATGAACGACGCCAGAGTTCCTACAATCTCCGCCGCCGTCTTTTTAGCGAGTATGCCTGACTGATAAAGCTTCACCATAAGAATGGGGTTGCCTTCGTTCACTTCTGTAGCCAGGACACCTACATGCGTCAGTGTTGGTGTTGCTGTTGCTGTTGCTGTTGCTGTTGCTTCGGTAGCGGCAGCAGCAGTAGCGGCCAGTGAGGCCGAGGATGCAAATCCCTCTACAAATCCCCACTGACGGAGGGCCCGCAGAATGGGTGCGATACGGTCCGCAATCCCCATATGCGCCGCGGCTTCCCATTCTGCTGCGAGGCCCTCCGCATGCTTCTCAAGCTCTTTCTCGCGCAACCAGGCAGTTTCCGCCATTTTCCAGGTTGCGCCAGTGTGTTCCTCGGTCCACTGACGCAACGCCAACTTGGCCGCCTTTTGCTTGGCGTTTGTGAGAACACGCGCCTTTACCTCCAAGTCTGCACGCTCCTCAAGAGCGGCCCTCTGCGCCGCAGTAATGCGTGCACGTTGGGCTTCCAACACCTGCGCCGCTGCTGCTCCTTCTGCCTTCAGCTGTGTGAGAATCGCCTCCCGCTGCACTGTCCAATAACTCTTTTCCACCAGTCGCTCCCAGAGCGGTGCGCCACCCTCCACGACTGCCGCGGAACTCGCCAGGTGCACCGCCTTAAGTACGAAATCGTAATGGAACTGAATGCGACTTTGTAGGGAGGGCAGGGAACCACTCATGACGCCCCGCAGTTCCTCGGCGGGCAGAGGGTCTCGTGCAGGCAGATAGAATACATGGCCCCGCACATCCTTTCCACGTCGTCCCGCTCGACCCGCCATCTGCGCATACTCGTCGTATCGCAATGGGCGGAAGCCACCGCCACCGCCACCGCTACCGCCACCGCTTCCACACGGCTTCTCCAACCCCGTAAACACTACCGACCGCGCCGGTAGATTCACACCAATCGCCAGAGACTCCGTGCAGAAGAGCACCTTCACGAACCCCCGTTGAAAGAGGATTTCCACGCCCTCCTTCAGCAGCGGCAGTAGGCCACTGTGGTGAAATGCAATGCCTCGCTCTAGCAGACGCACAAGCTGATGATACTGGGGGAGATGTTGGAGTACCTCGGCGTGCCTGTGCAGATGAAAGGATAGAATATGCTTCACATCCGCCTCCTCGGAAGACGTCAGAAGGGACCCCGCCACCTTCTCGGCAAATCGCTCACACTCCTTGCGACTGAAGGAGAAGAAGAGCGCAGGCAACAGGTCGCGCGCCTTCATAGTAGCAATGCACTCATTGAGCTGATGTGGGAAGCTCTGGAGTTTGACTTTGCCGTCGCGGCCGCCCGCAGATTCCCCCGCCCGTTTTGCCGCCGCCACCGTTTTCTTCCAATCATCGTGCGCATCCAGCCGCGCCTCGCGACCCCGCAACCACTCACGATACAGACCCACATCCGCCGGCGCCTCATCACGGTCCTTGAGCACGAGGGTCTCCTTGAGACCCTGTGACCAGAGGGAATGCGTCAGCGGCACAATACGGTAGGTGGTCGCTAGGAGCCAACACGGCACCTGCTTAATGGAGCCAATCCACTCCGCAAACGCGGCCGGCTGGTCAATCGTCGCCGATAGAAGCACCAGGCGAATCTCAGGCGGCATCAGAATCAGCGACTCTTCCCATACATGTCCCCGGTCAGGGTCATTGATGTAATGGACTTCGTCAAATACCACGGCCCCAACACCCTCTAGGCGCACGGCGCCCGCTGTACCGAGTGCAGCCGTTGCCGTGGAAGCCTTGAACAGCAAGTTGCGCAGGATTTCGGTGGTCATTACGACAATCTGTGCGTCCGGATTCGACTTGATATCCCCAGTCAAGATGCCCACAGATGCCGCGGGAAACAGGTGTTTGAGGTCATGGTATTTCTGGTTACTCAGGGACTTAATGGGGGTCGTATAGAATACACGACGTCCCGCAGCCAACTGGTGTGCAATGGCGTACTCGGCCACCAGGGTCTTTCCACTGCCCGTCTTGGCTGTGACGAGTACATTTTCCGACCTATGAATGGCGGCGACGGCCCATTGCTGAAAGGGGTCAAGGGGGAAGGTGTAGGAAATCGCAGGGTCCGCCGGCGGATACTCAGGACACGCCTCAGTCAAATTGGGAGGAATACGAAGATACGAAGTCATTTGGAAAGGGGCGAGAGAGGGAGGAGGTGTGTAGGAAATGCAGCTATGCAAAAAAGTCGCGAGTAGATTACCCGCGGTTTCATTTTTTTCGGTTTGTTAGGCTTCTCGCACGGATACACTGGTGAGTTCAACAGTGGCATCCAGTGCAGCTTTGGTGGTCGCAATAGTCGCAATAGTCGCACGCACCTCTGCCGCACGATGCGCATCCTCGGCATCTTCCTTTACTAGAAATGCCGTAAGACAGCAGCATGCACCGGCACATGCTACAAGACTTAGTGCGATGACTGCAATATTGATGAAGAAGTTCACATAGACAAAGTACGCGAATGCATTTGTTGGAGACTGGGGAATTCCATCGAGTACACCAAAGAGCATGACTGTATTCCAAATAAACATACCAGTTCCGAGTGTTTCCAGGATACGCTTGCTACAGCTGGATGCATTGAAGATAGCCTGCAGAAGATATGCGAGAAATCCCAGGTATCCGAAGGCGCATTCGCAACCAACATACGCCAGAAGCAGTTCCGTGGGAGCGGCTGCATTACCGAGAATAACAGAGGTCCATACGGCAATTCCAAGATGGAATAGCCCTAGGAACACGGCGATACCGCGAGGAAAGGAGGATGAAGTCATAGTGTAGGAAATGTAGGGAATGTAGGAGGCAAGGGAAGACAAAGAAAGACACCGAACCAACCAAGTATGTGTGGGGTAACATCAAATTTTTCATTCCTTCATTCTAGAATAGAATGGATCGCTTCTGGTCTTCAGCATCCCGATCCGCCTTTTACCATGAGGCGTTTCAGACCCAGTTTCAGCCTGCGAAACCGAATAAGGATTTGATTGAGAAACTGAATGCTGTTTCTATTACAGGTCCGATGGCGAATCGCTCCTTTTTTCAGGAACTGGCGAAGAATGTGATGGGTGTTACAGTGCCGAATCTGGGCGCAGAAGGATTTCAGGTTACAGCCGCAACTGGAACCGCAACTGGAACCACAAGCGCAACTGCTTCCCTGGACCAAATGCTTAACTACATTGATACTCCGTTGACTACATCTACTCCGAATCGGTTCCAAACAGCGCCTGCTACTTCCACTACAGCTGATGTTTCTACATATTCAACTCTCTCACAGATTGACCAGTTGGAAGAATTTTACAGCAGCGCTGAAAGTACACGCAATAACTTACTCACTAGCATTCGTGACCATATTTGGAGTCAGATTAGCAACTATAAGACGATTGTTGGAAATGTGACTTCCATTCGCAGCATTGCAGCAGGTGATGAGACGACAGTCAATAACTATATTGAAACTGGAATTAAGAATATGGATGAGGCGGACCTTGTGACTGCATGGGACACCTATTTGAGGGCAAAGGCATCCTTTCTTGACTCTGCTACAACCAATGTGGATAAGTGGCTTACTGATAATCAGTCGCTGTATAACCGTCTACATACAACGTATACTACTTTCAGAGGGCTGAGTTCCGTAACTTCTATTAGTGATGCTGTAGTTCCATTTGACTCCACAATTCAGGCAGTTCCAACTCTAGCAAGTCTTCAAGCCAATAATTATGCAACTGTAAACACTTTTTTTAATACTACAAATGGACACATGCGAACATTGACTGATTTTGTACGTAATAAGTTGAGTACATGGGAAGATGCATACAATCAGACATACCAAACTCTGCGCAGCAAGATTACATCTATTCCAGAATATACGGATCAGATTTTGACTAATTCAACGGCTGAACAGTTGATTACATTGATGAATGAGTTTGGCGGAATTGAGGTAACGGGTCCTGTTCCATCGCCAGCACCCGCACCAACCGCCCTTATTACACAGTTGATTACTGGAACATACCAGGAGAAGGCAATTTCTACAGTACGTGCATTTTACAGACTATTGGTCGAAAATATACTTGTTTTTACAAGTTCAACGGAAATTACCGAAAATATGGATGTAATAAGTGCGTCTCAAAAATCCTATACATATCTTACAAAGACAGTTCAGTCAGATGCATCCCTCACGACAGACTTGAAAACGCTTATTGGCACAATGACTAGCACAAATCAGGCTTTGAGAGCCAGATTGGGCATGAGTGATTTAACAACCAATGACCAAAAAGCTATAGCAAATGTGAGAGCCAGATATGAAGCGGGTACACTTGCCCTATTTGAGAAAGTTAAGACTGCGATGAATGCACGCCTTGACGAATACAAGGCACTTCATGATATGAGTGGTGCATTCGCAACTATAACCGGAATTCCAACAAATACTGTGGGTGCCGATAAAGCAACTATAACTGGACTTACCTATGATGTACAAGGGACTTTGCCGCAGCTTCGGTATCGGTATTTTATTACGGATTATAAGGCGCTTGTATCGGCATTCCAAGGAGTGTATAAGACTTTACGCGGAGAGAATGAAGCCCTGCGACGCGATGATACCATTCTTGCTACGAAACCCGACTTGCCGACTGTAACTACGCCCACATTCAGTGGAGTCAATCCTACCACTACATTTACGTTATCAGACTATCAAATGAAAGCACCTACTGCGTTTAATACTGCAACAACAACAATTGTGCCGGATATTGACTCCGCCGATTTTTCAACCTTTTTTGATACATATTTTAATTCCACCAATGCATCCAACAATGCAACTGTAAGTGCCTTATTTGATATTCGCATTATGGCGAATTTACTGACTGGTTCCATTCGTAACGAACTGGTGTACAGACACGAGCTGGCCTTCAAAATATTCAAGCAAATGTACACCACTCTTGGAAATACAACATATGGGTTTAATAGCGGCGCTGCAGCAGATGTGGTTGCCGAGGCAGCCAAGACATGGACAGCCCCTACTTCCACGACAACAGCAGCACAACTTAAAACGGAGTATGATACATTTGTTGGAAAGCGTACTACATACAATTCGTTTATTCAAGGCAAGGTCAATCCCGCACTTACAGCCTATGATTCTTTATTACAAAACTATGCAGCATTCCGCCGAAGTGCTATGCGTCTGAATGCGGATGGAACACCGGCGCCTTCGTCATTCTACAAAAATACGGAGCTAATTGATTCCGACGTTCTAGCATTGCCTGCTAAATTTGTGACTAGACCGACTACCACGGATACACTCACAGGAAAATCAGGCACAGATTATAATAATATACTGTATTCATTGGCCGTTAAATACGGCAGGGATGGTGTAGCAATGCGCTATGAAACCGGTGCCTCAGGTGCTTCTTCTGAAAATCTGCTACCCCAGTTAATAGACTTTACAAAAGGGGAAGTAAGCGAGTACATAAGCAATTACAAAACGCGATTTGTGTCTCTCGCACCCTCTACGCAAACCCTGTCGTCTTCCACAACAGCCGATGCGGATATTGCGGCGCTCGCACCGACTGCAGTTGCAGCATCCACAATTGTGAGTTCTATGTCTTCCTATGGAACATTTACTACGGGAATGTTGGAATCCGTGGATCGTGATGCAGTAATAGATAAGATGTTGGAATTCAATGATGCCTACACATATAATCAAAATGTTATGGAAACCGAGGGTGCAACGACATACGGTGCACTTCGCACACGATTTGCATTTACCGCAACTACTCCTGATACTTCATCCCAGATTGCGACAAAATTCAGCCAGGATACTACCACAATCACAAGCGGGTCTTATTCAGTCACAACAATCACATCTACATACAATTTGTATGACCAAGCTCTGGAGGCCATGCGGTCTGCATTAATTGCGGATTTGTCTGGCGTGAAGCAAAACATACTGACCTTGGCTGGAAACTATAATGCAATCTGCAGAACATATGCTGATTTTTCGGGAAATACACTTAGTGAAATTGGAGATCCTACAAATACATTAAGCGAGGTTACATCCACAATGGATATTGCCGCCATTAAGGCAGCCAATGACGATATTTTGGTGCAACAAACAAACGATGTTGTTATAAATATACAGTCCCGTCTTTCAGACTTTTACACCACAGTTTTGACGAGCAAGTTTGGAAGTGCACCATATTCTAACATCACAGGCAAACCTTCTTTATCTACATACCTGTCTGAAGACAATGTTCAAACCATAACTCGCACCGATATACCAACAATTTCACGGTCAAATCCCACACAAACATTTTTTGCGAATTGTAGACTCCATTCCTTACTGCTGGTTGCATTGAATACATGTGTAACAAATATCAACAATTATTTAATTGAGTTGAAAACTGCATATAAACAGCATATTAAGAATAAAATCACGAATTTCTTATCAAAGTATGACCAGGATCTACGAGGAGCACTTAAAGAGGCTGGACCTCAAAATGAGAACTATTTGGCTGCGAATATCGTCTGTGTAACCCCATCGACTACGCCTGCGACTGAACGCACTTCATTACGATGTGCAGACGGAACTACCAGTTTAGCAAATGAAAATTACAAAACCCAAGTTAGAACGACTTATGAGGCTGGATATCCTTACACAGATTACCAAGCATTGGATTCGGATAGTTCTCACACAATCACATTATCTGACCTCGAGGGATATGATTCCAAATACGATGGACTTGTGAGGGAGGTAACGTCACTGCGCGGCAAATTGTTGGGAATTAAGGAAGTTCGCAGAGATGCCCTTGGCTATATTAGTAATTATTACAATTTATACAATCAATACAAGACTTATATTGATGCAATCCGGACATCTACTGCATTTGCTACATTTAATAGCGATGTATCTGGAGCGGCCGTATATTACACGCAAATTAGAAATAGTAATTATAGTGTTGTTTCCGATGCATATAATGATTTAACAGAAGCTGAATTGCGAAGCACATTCTTACCGTATGCAACAGCATCAACGGATCCGGTGCGTGCTGAAGGCGCCAAGTATCGCAATTTACTAACTGTGTTTGCAGCAGCAGTGATTCATATTATTGATGGATTTATTAACGACCGTAACTCACCCGATAACCATGATGCCCTAGCTGCTAGAACATTAATTGCTGAGTTAGCTGATATTTCTTACACTGCTGCTGATAAACAGGAACTCGCTGGACCTACCATAACACTTTCCAGAATTGTGGAACTTTTGTATAAGTATGTAACAAATGGTTCAACACAGGGTTTAATTAGTAAGCTGAGTGAGGCTCTGAGCTCTGGAACTACAAGTAAGAATAAGCGCTTAGCAGCGATTGATGCAATGAATAAGTATTTAGGGGTGTATGACTCATTCAAAGTTAATTTATTCAATTCTAACACATTGTATGGTTCAAACAAGTTAACTGGTGCTGTTCAAACACGATTGCGTAAAATCAACGACGTTTCGAATTCTGTGTTTTATTTAACATCAACCGGTAGTACTACATCTGATTTTAGGGCATTGGATGATGCGGGGTTGGATGGAGTCGCCCAAGAATACTATGATAACCTGCCTGTAACATCAACATTCAATGCTGCCTCCTCTCCCTCTCCCTCTCCCTCTAATACTTCACCTGCTAACTATACAGCCTCTTATACGGGCACATCCGCTGATGATACTCTTATTGGACTAATTAAGAAGACATTACGAGATGTTATGGATACATTTGAAACAGATTACAATAATTCCGGTGATGCGACGTATGGTATGGGTTCCAATTTTTGGGATTCTACTGTACTGCCCTTTGTACAAAGTGATTTTAGAAATGTTGCGAATATGGTTGCTACTGATAAGGCAGCAGTGGATGCAGCTACAAATGAAACCGGTTTACAGAACTACGTTGATAAATATCTTGTATTAGATACCGCAAATGATAAAAAGGGTTTGACTTTGGTATTGGGTAATGAAGTAAACAAGGTAAAAAATATCAAAGATACACGGGCATCTGCACTCACAGCGATACAAACCTATGTTGGAATTTACACATTATTCCCAACCCTTCTAACAAATTATACATCTGACGAATTAACGTTTATTAATACATATTACGATATTTCCCAACAAACAGTAACATCAGCGTTTTATACGTTGAATGTTGGGGCTGTGGGAGATGTGTTGGTATTTAGTGGAACTTCAACAAATACTCTAAACGGCATCATAACACATTTCGACGGGCAAACTGGACAGGGCATTGTGAATATTTACAATGAGGTAAAAATACAACTGAATGGAGTGATTGATAGTTACAAACAGACATATGAGGGAACTACTTTGTTTAGTTCCGCATTGGCTACAACACAACGTGTAAGTGCACCTTCGGCGTTTTACAAGGATTCCGTGGAATTTAACCGGCGTGTACAGGCGGATAAAACAGCCACCGATACTGCAGCAACACAAAAAGATTCAAATGCATTGCTTGCATTGTACGGGAAATATGTTGAACCTGTGACTGGATACCAAAAGGAGTTGTCTGATTTAATCAGTATTTTAACTTCAACCAAGAATGTTCGTGAAGCTGCACGGTCCAGTCTTATAACATATTACAATATGCAAAAAGAGTTTGTGGGTCAGAAAACTACACCAGAGGGCACACGTTATACAAGTGTCCTAGATAACAATAAGGCAAATATAACTGGAATAGTTAATATGAATGTATATATAGAGTTGGATACAAGTGGTAATATTCAAGTCACGGATGCTTTTTATGCACAATCCAATGAACTTGTTCAAAGTATTGAATCGAACTACAATACACTAACCAATACGAGTAGTTCTATAAATCTTGTACCCTATACATTGGAATACAGTGAAACATCGCCCAATCTTACTACAACTCCCCTGATAAACATTATTCGATTTTACATATTCAAGCACATTAAAGGTGTAAATACATTTTATGTATCCAATTCAGATTTACTTACTTTAGAGGGTGTTGTATTAGATCCTAAAATTGCCTCCGCGACATTCAATGATGCTGTTACTACTGATATTGGTGCAATTCATTCTGCATCCTTGACTGAGTTGAAAGCATTGGAAGAAAAATATGTTGAATTAAATAATATCATACGAACTACTGTGGGTCCCCTAGGATTAACAAAATTGCTTCGACCAATTGCTACAAATGCAGCAATCGCCTACCTCAATTTATATGATAGTTATGCGCCTTTTACAGACATTTCAGGTACTTCTGTGTACACTGCTATGAAGAATGATTATGATGCATTGACTTCTATATTTACTAGAAATAACCCAACATGCACATTGCGTACAACAACAGATAATAATTTCCTGGAGTGCAGTCGCAAGAAATATGTAAATAAATATGATGAAACTATTATTGATGGTGCAACTTGTAATGATACAACCATTAATATAGATTCAAATGCATATGTCCGTTTGTTGAAGGCATGCAGGGAACTTGTGAAGGATAAAATTGATAAATGCGCAAATTATTATAGAACGAATACTACAACAATTGAGGAAAATGGAGTGTCTTCCTTACCAATAGGCATTCAGTATATAATTTATCCAAAACCTCCTTCGACTATGACTGAACCCCAAATTGATAAAGCATACCTTGATGCTGGTACCCATGAACAATTGTGGGGACAGAATGGTCGCATCAATGAAATGAGAAATAAATATTATGTTGGTGCTTCTTCCATTGAGAACTTAATTCGAGGTGCAATTTTAGGAGGCGGTGCACTTGGAGATGCACGTCGTGACCTTAACTCTGCAATTGAATCTATGCGGAGACTTTACAATGAGTTCAATATTAAACTATTTGCTAGTGCTCAAAACAACTATAGGCAATTCATTGGTACTAACACCAGCAAGTATATTGGACTCATGGGCCCTGGAACTGATAGAGACGCATATATAAAGACAGAAAATGGAACAAATGTTTCTACAAGCAAATTTAGGTCCATAACAGTAATTTCAGAATTACAATCCGAAAAAACAGTATTTGAATATATGTTAGGAAGTGAAACGAATGATACATTGTTCAAGGCAGTGCAAAAGGCGCTTGTTCAATTGTTCACTGATTATAACACTAAATGGAACACACCAGCTACAGTTGCCCTGTTTGCGGATGTTCTATCTCCACTCACTGCTGGTTGGGATGTAAATAGAGAATATCCCACATTAAATCCACTGCGCACAAATGGAACTTCCAAGATTACAGAGGATATTGCTACTATTAACTCACAAACGAATCTTACAGATGCTTTGGAACTCTTCAAAGAAAAACAAACTGAGTATTTGGATCAATTGTTTAGTAACTTGACCAATGCAATTACGGATGCAACACAAGCACAATATCGTTACAAGTGCCGCGATGAAATGATTCGGTTGGATTCCCTATTTAGAAAGAATCAGGGCATTTTAAAGCCAAGCGATAAGCCTGCGGAACTCACAACTGCTGAATCTTACTATATTAGTACCAAAACATATTCTGACTCTTTCAAGGCATTAACAAATACTGAATTGGATACAAAGAAGGGTGAAATGACTACTGCATATACTTCTCTTCTTGCTACAGTGAAAACACGGCTTTCAAACCTATTAACATCCTACAAGGGTTTGCGAGAAAAGTTTTTTGCATTTTATGATGAAAACAAGGAAGAACTTGGTACTGTATCAGAGATAGATTCACTGGACCGCGCTGCATTACTCCAAAAGGATAACGACTCAATTACTTCTCTTGGAAGACAATCCACAACGGCTGCCGAAGTGGATGGAATTCGTGATTATTATTTAGCACCTGCAGGTACATCCAATTATGAGACTATGATTCAAATCATTCAAGCCTATTTCGACGGTGGTGCGAATGCAATTGATAAATATACGGACCGTTTTAGTAAGGTATTTGATAGCTCTAAAATTACAATTGTTACAGAGGCTCCATTTGCGTATGCTGCACCAACAGCAGCGGAAGAGCGCGGCCGTCTAACCACTGCAACAGCACCTGATGAATTAGCCAATCTAGTTACTCGGTATGATACGAGATACGATTACATTCGTATTACGGAAGCTAGAAAGAAGGTTGCGATAGCAATTGTGAATTACTGGATGGCCATTCCACTTGGTACCGCAGAAATGCAGATGACTGAAACCAGTTCTGCATTATTTGCCCGTTCCAAGTCTTATATTGAGAATCTGGACTTACCGGAAAATCAGAGAGGTTCTACATTTCCTTTCAAACAGTCATTTTATGATATCAACAATGAAGTCACATATGCTACAATGGAAGGTGAGTTCAAAACGGCAGAATCCCGCTTTTTGGAGTCATTGCGGTCCCAATATGAAAAGGAAGTTACCGAATTTTATAATAAGATATGGGTCGCATATAACAAAATGGATGTTCCTCCAGACATGGTTGTGCCTGTAGAACATATTGGTGTTGCTCGGCAACTTAGTGAATTCATTAAGGACAGTGATAGGGGAATAACGGAAGCCGTTGATAGCATAATACGCAATGATGGTGTATTTCCTACAAAGACGACATTCGCACAAATGCAAAAGTTCGTGAAGGATATGAAACTGTTTATTACCTCACAGGATTACATGCGATGTATAACAACAGATATTGCTGCACGAAATCAGTCAAATCCTATCCGATACTTATTTGATAAGCCTAAGCCATTCCTGCCTGAACCTTTCCAAACTGCACAGCAACCGCAACGGGCACCCACACAGATATCACAACCGCAGCGTGCACCCACACAGATACCACAATCACAACCACAACCTAGAGCACTAGCAACAACAGCCCCCACACAAGCCCCAGCAGGACCCTATGCTCCTTTCCAACCTTTCCAGGCGTCTTCACACATTCCATCCGCATCTGACCCATTTGCCCAATTCCGCCCTCAGCAGCCCCAGCAGTCCCAGCAGCTCCAGCAACCTCAGCCTCAGCCACCCAATGACCTTTTCTCAGCAAAAGGCGGTACCAGTCGTTGGGCTTCCTTCTAAACTCACAGCCAGCCAACAAGCCAACAATCCAATCAGTTATGCGTGTAAAGAAACTTCAAAAGTTCATTTACATACAATAAGATAACATACACATGCAGTGGTCCTGTGTGGAAGGTGGTGCTGCACCCTTTGAAACACTTACTGCCGCGCAAGCAAGTGCAATCACAACACAATATACAATGGGTCAGCGCGAAGTGCTGCCTACAGTATCCTGGGGCGGCTGGGGTGGCTGGGGTGGGTTGGGTTCAGGAATCCAGCCCATAGCACAAGAACATACCCCCAAACTTCGCAAAGGCCAGGTGCTAGCGTTAACACAATCGCAAGCACCAGACCCTCTACCTGAAAATGCCGGCATTCTACGTCCACTCGCCGAAATACATACAACTCCGTTCTCTCGCAGGTCGGAGCATGGACCTATGTTGGAATCCTCATATTCCCCCTTTCTAACACCTCCTCCCCCCAAACCCCTGGGTCCTATGAATTCCCAACAACGCGTGGAACCGCCTCATATGCAGCAGAAGGAACAAAAAGTATGGGACCCCGCTCCGCCCCAATTTATGGGATGGGGTGCATCTCACGCCCTACCTAGCGAACATACACAGGTTGACCGTAAATCAGCCCGGTAATGCAGGCAATGCAGGCAAAACACGAAATACAAATCGGTGTTCAGGTGTGCCGCGAAGGTCCCAAAATGCCGTAATGCGCACCGGACTTGCCTGCTTTACGAGCCAACTTTTCGTCTCTTCCGTAGTGCTACCACGACTTCCAACACGAATGCCCCCGTCCTCCCCCTCGTCGCTGCCGTCGTCCTTGCCCAAGAATGCTACCATAACTTTCACCTGTCGCTTCCACTCCGGCACATACACGCGCAAACGGACCTCGGGAGGTGTGTTGGGAATCAGGGTCCATCCCAGCACCCACCCAGACGCCTCCCGCAGTTCCTTGGAAGAGAGCTGCGCCAAACACCAGGCCTCGCGGTCACAGGCGCGTGCCTCTTTGGCCCGTTCATTCAGCCAGGCCGCCGTGCCCGCCACCACCATTCCACGTACATCCTCCGCATCCAACATCCCCATTAGAATCCGTTGGTTCACCAGGTCCGCGTATCGGCGCAATGGCGATGTTGCATGCGCATATCGCTCGACACCGAGACCTGCATGCCCAGTCTCTACGCCAATTTTGTTGGAGCCCTCTACATACTCCCCCGCCGCATAGCCCAGAAAGGCCAATTCCGCGCATCCCGTTTTCGCAGCGAGCTCCTGGTATTCCGTTGCCGTAATGCCCCGATGGCGCCGCAATATGCCCGTCGTCGCCACCTGATCCGCTGCCGCGCGATTGTAGGTGACCATGGCTAGCTCGACCCACCGATGGGAATCCGCACCCACTTCGGCAATAGACAGGCCGGTAATTGCCGCAAGATAGCGAGGGAGGATGTTGGAAATCGTGGAATCCTGCAGGACCGATTCATACGTGAAGGAACGCTGATTCACAATGGAGGCACGGGACCATACCGGTCCATGCACACTTGCCCATGCGCTATTCGTTTCCGTCTCCGTCGCCTCCAAACGCCAGGTAGCCATCAGTACGCCACGTGGTGTTCCATCCGCCAATAAGGACCCGCGCCCCTCGGATATTGCCGCAGGTAACATGGGTTCTATGGCGACTCCGTCTCGATACAGAGTCTGTGCACGCAGGAATGCGGCCTTGTCTAGGTCACTGTCTTTGGGCACCAGGGCCGCCACATCAGCAATTCCTATGCCGAATTCGATACCGCCATCTATGCGACGCCACGCCAGAATATCATCGACATCCCGACATCCGTCGGGGTCAATATTGAAGACCGTATCCCATGCAGCAGTAGCCGCAGCACTAGAAGCTAACAATGCATCGCAGGAAACGCTTTTGGTCCGATGCACTGGACGAAGATACCGTAGTCGCAGGACTTCGGCCTCCACTTCCGGCGTTCCCACTGGACCTAGAAGTTCTTGTAGCTGGACTGATGGCCATCGGGACTTGGTGGTGGACCAGACAAGACCCTTGGTCGTAATGAGACCCCACTGGTTGACTGTAGGCGGTGCCTTGCTCCCCACAATCATCGGAGGGAATCGCGGGTCCGCGGGATGAAAGAGGTATTGCGGCACCCCACGACTGCTGAAACCGTACCGCGTCTTGGCCGTAAAATCCACAATCCCCACAATCAGCCCATGCGCACCTCGTTCAATTGCACCCGTCGCGGTATCCCATCGGTCCCCGTGCAAGACACCTGGCGGTGGTGGCCCTTCGTATGGCCCTTCGCCATCCATCGTCCATGGGCCGCGAAGAGCATGCTTCACATGTATTGTTTTCATATCAATATAACTATCACTATCACTAGTTGGAAGAAAGAAAGGATTAAATGAGAACGACGGGAGGACATATGTTGGGACTTCAGGGTTTCACTTTTTCACACCTGTTTTTTCTTACGCCACTGTATAAATGAATACTCGCCGCAACACACGCACTCGTAAGAATCGCATACTGCGCAATACCCGAGGCCGCTTCCTGGCCAAGCAGCCCCGTAATACCAAGGGACGCTACACCTACCGTGTGAAGTATAGAAAGCATTAATCTTTCTGCACATATGTAGGGAATCATGGATGTCGAAGAAGTAAATGAAATGGTGGATATGATAAAAGAAATCGCAGGGTCAAATCGTGAACTTCAGTCTTTGACCAGACAAGCAATGCCTTATTTTGAAGGCAGTAAGGACCTTGCTATGAACATACAAAGTATTTATGGTATGGAAGACGTCGAAGAACGAAAAGCAGGACTTCACGAAATTCTTACACACTTCCTAGCAACAATTCCTCCCGCTGGAAAACTACCCGAATATATTGAGAATCTGCAAATACAGACGTCATTTTGCAAGCCGTATCTTATCCTATTTAAGTGCGAGTTTGCGGGCACAAAAGCCTTTGGTAAATTATTCATAATGAGCAACGACGACGTCCGGAATAAGTATGCGACTGAATTACGCATCAATACAGTTTTGCTTGGTCCACTCCTCGCAGATACCCAAAATATCCCGCGTCTACTTCACGTGGATGAGGCCGTAGATGGGCGCCTTTTTTACGAGGCAGTGAAGGGGCACTTGTTGGAAAAACATCGGAAGTGGCTGGAAGGTTCTTTGTCTGCTGCTGCACCTGCAGCCCCACATGCAGCCCATCTACTTTTGTACGAAGATGTGGGCGAACATCCTCTCCAAACTTATATAAATAAATTATCCGACGTGGATTTGCGGAAAACATTGGTGCAACTCTTCGCTACCACATATTTTTTGCACGAAAGGGGAATATGCCACGGTGATTTATACGGTCGTACAAATATTATGCTGCGTAAATTGGATGTCCCCAAAACCATTGAGTATCGGGTTGGGTCGGTAATCTATCGCGTTCCTGATATACGCTGGATGCTTACCATTATTGATTTTGATTTAGCATCGGCGTATACGGATGCATGTGAGGATTATGCGGTTGTTACAGAAAGTATCCAGAAAGCGCGAATCCATGCAATTGAGTTTCCGGATTCCCTTGGGAAGGCGATTGCGCACTTTGGCGAACCGTTTGCTATTGCTGCGCCAGCGCTAGCGTCAGCACCAGTGCCTGGAGGCAAGCGCAGAACACGCAAAGTGCAAAAAGCAATGGCTCTAAGGAAGACCAATACGTACTAGCGGCGGCGCATCCCATTCCGAAAAAGGCAAGGCACTCGAGGTGGAATGTTGGGAATCCAGGAGAATCCAAAGGGCCGCTAGTTTGCCTTGGATGCCCCTGAGACGATTCTGGCGTGCCCGCCATTTCCACGCCCATTCAAATTGAAGTGCTGCACGTTCATCGGGAAATCCACTTACGAGTGCTACACGAGTCCAGGTATGACCTCGTGTAGCCCTAGCTCCTCCGCCAATCTGGCCATTGTGCTGGCGCAACCGGCGATCAGGGTCTATTGTTGCACCAATGTATGTTTTGTGTTGGGACGACAATAAGTAACAATACCAGAGCTTGGACATTTACTCAGTGTCTTCTTTTTCTTTTTCTATTTGACTTTCATATGTGCGAATTAATGTTGTTAAAATTAATGCACCGCATTCATTGCTCATTTTCATTTTATTTTCTTTTGTTAATTTATTTTCTTTTTCTAATTTTTCTAATGTTTCGAAAAAATTATTTATTAATTCTATATCATCTTTAAGAAAATTGGATGATGCATTTGAACCAGATGTAGATGATATATTTGAACCAGATGTAGATGATATATTTGAACCAGATGTAGCTGATTCATTTGAACTAGATCGACATAGGTCTAGATTGTCTTCAGATATGTCTTCATTTTTCATTTTACCAACAAGCAATTTTAAAAGACGATTGCATTGTAATATTCTTTCTGGATATCTAGATGTCGCAACCGAGTAATTAAAATTTACTAAATCATCAATAAAATTTGTAGAGTTTAATTCGGAGAATATTCCAGTAGTAAACAATTCATTTTCTAGCAATTTTCCTTCCTTAGTTAAAACACGTTTATTCTTATCATAAAAATTATCTATAAGTTTTTCATGCTTACATAGTTCAATAACATCTTTATATGTAATGTCGGACTTATTAAGCCTTTCTAATAAATGGAGTTTTATCTCGTCATCGGTAATATTATCTATATGCCCATTTAAACGCGTTTTTGCTGCACATTTATCAAAAAAAAGTTTAAAAATATCTTTGTCTTCGTTTTTTTTTTCATCCCCTATATCCATTAAAACAGATATGACGGATTGACCCTCATCTGATACAGCGTCTACAATTATTTCTTTTTTATTTAATAAAGCAACTATACATGTTTTAATTATGTGATAATATTCTTCTTCTGATTCTTCCACTATTACACTTAGTGGAAAATACTCATATAAAAGTGTTCCTAATAATGTTGCGCCACCTTTAATCTCTAAATTACCATCAAATTCTTCATTGTTTATTGCTTTCTTTAGTTTATTTATTTTCTCAAGGTTTGATTCAGCACTCTTGGCTGCGTTCCAGTCCTTGTATGCTTCGTTTACAGCATTTGTAGCTTCTTCTTTAGTCATACCTCCCACCATACCGAACCCTAACAGCGGTGAAAAAGGAGGTGTAGACCGTCGTGTTGCTTTTCTAGGAGTGTGGTGGTCACCAAGCCTTTTCCGTCTTGTTTGTTTTGTTTTTGTTATATGAAGCATTCTCTTACTGTATGGTAGGTATTTTGGGATTACTCGTAATCGCGGAAGGTGATGCCCACAGGAAAGCGGGGAATTCCGTCGGTAGTCAGCTCCTGGTAGCGTACATTCAGCATCTTCCCTACATACTTGGGTCCGTCGAGGAAGAGTGCCTGGCGCTCCTCATGGGTTCCACGAGGCCGGACGGCAAACTCCTGGCCCTTCGCAGTCACACAGACCCATACCACGCAGCCCTTCTCCACGCCATCGCCCTCCTTGAACCCTACAACCTTGTACTCGGAGTCCTCGAACTCCTTGTACTTCTGGAGATCCGTGGACCGAACGCCGACGCGATACTTGGCCGACTTGTTGCGCAGCATGACGCCCTCGTAGCCATCGGTGGTCCACCGGGTATGGAATTCAGCCAGGTCCTGGCGTGTCTTGCACTCCTCGGTAACCACCGGGCGCAGATGCTTGGCGCCGGCAATCAGTGACCCCAGTGTGGCGTGGCGCTCGGCGTTCGTAGGACCGTCCACAATCAGGTCATAGACAGCCAGATGAATCTGGGGCATCTTGACTAGGTCAGCAGCATTCAGCTTCTGCTTCTTCACCAGTCCCACAATCTCCTGGAAGGTCAGAGTATCCGAGTACAGCTCACCATCGAGAATAGTGCCTGCAGGGAGCGCGTCCACCTCCGCCTTCACGTGGGGCATATGCGGGAATGCCTTGCCGTTGCGGGAGAACAGACCACGTCCCTGAATGGCTACACACCGCACACCGTCGAACTTGGGCTGCACCAGGCAGGGGAACACAATCGACTTGCCGCGCTTGTTGAAGTCCTGGGCCAGCATGGGCAGAGGCACGCCGGACCCGGTAGTCGCCTCGGTACTCCCAACACTCGCCGCGTCATCTGCTGCACCAACAGCACCACCCGAAATCGCAACAGCGCCAGCAGAACCACCACAAGCTCCAGCAAAACTCTCTGGCTTGTAACCAGCATCGCACTTCTTCTTCCACAGCGCACGGGCCTCCGAGATAGCCTGTTGGATAGCCGTGGTTGCATTGGCGCGACCCAGGTTCTTGCCGGTCTCCACGACACGCTCATTGACGACCTTCTTGCCGTCCTCATAGCCATGCGTAGTCTGGATTACACCAAAGTCACCACGGGCCTCCACAGCCACCATCCACATCTTGCGCTTGCCGTGGGAAGACTCGCCGTACAGAATTGCGAACTCAGGAATGGACATGTTGGAAAGTAATAAAAGGAAAGGAAAGTAAACTAACGAAAAGGAAAGGAGAGAAGAGAAGCCACAGACCACAACCAACCAGACACATCCTTCAATTTTTCACGACTAAGTTCGCAACCATCTAAAGCTCCCAACATCATTCGTATATAAGTTAGTCTTCTCGCCTCCATTTTCTTACCAATCCTATCATGGAAGTTATGAACCACGCCCACTTTGTATCTCCCCGTATTCGCGACCGATTTCAGGTGGAAGCCGAAACATTCCTCATGAAGGCCCATAATTCCAGAGTCGCCCATATGATTCTCGACAATCTCTATGCAGCCGAATCAGATAAGCGGTATGCAACGGGCAGACGGAATGACTGTGTGCGTAGACTAGCAGAAGATGTGGAAGCGACACTCGGTATGCCGGCCAATCTGATGTTTCGTACGCCCGGTGCACTTCATGATGCCCTACAATCCCTCATGGATGCTTTCGAAGACGCCATGGACGGTATTTATTATCATAAGGAATAGCCCGCATGAATAGAATTGCGGGCAACGGACAATGGAAGTCCTGGAAAAACACAAACGTTACTTGGAACATCATGTTCCTGGTGAGGTTTTCTGGGGTCTCGGTATTGAAAACGAGACCTATATTGAATTATTAGCAGGCAAGGAAGTCGTCGCGGAGTTTCTAAGCAAACACCAGCAAAGGGAACGATATTCCGTGAATTATTGGACGCAGTACAAGGATGGCGTGGTCGCCAAAGTATTGGCTGAATGGATTAAGAAGTTGCCCCACGGTCCCAACACGCCCCTCCTCCTCCCCCTTCTCGTAAATGGCCATTCCTTTACGAAATGCGATCCCTGGGGGGAACACGCGACGACTTATACAGCCAATCCCACCAAAAATCCTAAATACGCCGGATATACACTGTTGGAATCCCTGCAGGCCGTGGACCCCACTACATTCCGCGACGGGAGTGGAGTCTGGTGGTGTTTTGACGGCGATACGGTGGAATTTATGACCCAGGCGTTTCGATGCGCAACTGTGGAACAGGTGCTGCTGGAACTCCATGACGCCAAACACCGCTGGATGGCCGCACTCCAGGATGGCCTAAAGACCATACGATGCGAGGCGGCCCTTAAGGGGCCGGTATCATGGCCGACGCAGAATCACGGATTCGCCGTATTTCTCACAAATCGCCGGAATGTCGCTATCTTCAACAATGGGACGTATCATATTAATATTACGGCTCCGAGTCGTCTTGGGAAAGACGGTGAAATAGAGGACTGGCCGCGGTTCCAACATATCCATCGCCAGGCGGCGCGGCTCTTTCAATGGCTGTCGCCCTTTTTTGTGGCGGCATATGGGTCCGGCGATATATTCTCGCAGATTGGCGGCGGCCATGCATTCCCCGCGGGGTCCCAACGTCTCGCAGCGAGTCGGTACGTGAGTGTTGGAACGTATGATACACGCCTGATGCCGCGGGGCAAAATCGTCACAACGCCGACGGCGGAAATGGTACCGCTACCCGCCTGGTGGCACGAAATGTATGCAGCACGACAAGTAGCCTATGAAAAACTCGATTCCATAGGCTACGACATCAATTTCAATAAGTTTCCCAATCATGGTCTGGAATTCCGTATATTTGATTGGTTTGGAGAGGAATCGTTGGGCGAATTGTTGGAAGTCCTGGTGGCCATGATGGATCATGCGATGGCCGTGCCCCGCACCAAGGAAATCCCGTTTCCGCAGGATTCCGCGGTCTGGCGCAAAGTCCTGGGACGTACTGTATGGGAGGGGACCGACGCCCTGCTTTTGCCGCGCGAATTACGCGTTTTCGCGGCAGTGTTGGGAATTCCGGAACTCCAACATCGATTCTATCGTCCCGTATGCGAAGTCTATGATATCATTCGCAAAGTGTGGTGCGGCGGCAATGACCGCCGCGAGGGACCGTGCTCGTCGCGCATGTTTTGGCGGCAGTCGCAGTCGCAACCCCTTGATGCCGTGGCGCCTACCTTGCAACCCATGGATTGCGGAATATCCAATGTGACGCATGTGCCTGTAATTCCAACAGTCCTCGCTGTAGTGCCTTTGCCTTCTTCCACTACACTAGCCGAAGCGCCAGTAGTTAGCGACGATAGCGATAACGCATGTGAGGAAACCCGTCCTCATCATACTCAACATACTCCTCCAAGTCCTCCTCATCTACCCATTCCTCGTGCGAATCCAGAGGGCGTGACGAGGGAAATCGTGGGCGTTTCTCCGTCTCCGTGCTGTTTTCCAGGTTTTTTCGCAAAGCGTCGGACCACCCCATAACCCGTTGTTGTGGAGTCGTGGGCGTGGATTTGGGACCACTCGGCAAGCTGGGAAAGCTCTCTTCACTCATCAAGGATAGCGAGGAATCCTGACGCTTTCGAGGGACTACGAGGGGGGATGTTGGAAGTTGAGGGGTCGCCAAGGCACGCTGGGCTGCTACAGTGCGCGCATATCGTTCCTCAATCGATTCTCTGCGCGGGATTTCTACAGGTGTTGCTGTTGGGTTTGCGGTTGCATTGGGCGAATAATATACAATCTTGGACTCTGTTGTTGGCGTTGGTGTTGGTGTTGGTGTTGGGGCAGGTGAAAAAGACGTAATGATACGAGGAGCGACTGTTGGACTCGTGGAAATATCCCAGGGACGCCGGTCCTCCTTTGGGATATACCCACGCTCTTCCGCAACAAACCTGCGAAACCGATCACTTGTATCCAAACGCGATGCTCTATGTTCCGCTACACACCGAAGAAACCGATTCTCCTCCATCCTCAGAGTGTTACTAAAAATTACACAAACTCAACTTTAGGCTTTCAGGCGGGCGTGTAATACATGCCCACCTGTTCAACAATTAGTTTCACATCCACAATCTCCTCGACCAGCTTAATAGTTTCCTTCAGCTGTTTCTCTGCGTCACGTAGAAGTTCCTGTGATTTATCGGACGTGACCTTGAACTTGCGCTTATGGTGTTCAGGAATCGCACCATCTCTCAGTTGCACTTCATATTTCGCCACTTCCTCGTGAAGTTTCTTGATGCGTGTGTAGGTTTCATAGCAATCACGCAGAGTATTGAGCGCACGTGAATGCTGGTTCTCTAGTCTTTCAAGCGCCGTTTGCATGGTAAGATAAGGAAAGGTATGGAAAAATGCATCACGTACATCTGGTAGACTCATTTTTGGCCATTGCTTTTCTTTGTTTCGCTTCTAACATGTTGTAATGGCGCATTCCTTCTTACAAACGGGACATGATGGATGTTTTGTACGCCATTCGGCCAGTGCCTCGGCTTGAAAGAGGTGGAAACAGGAGGTGACTGCGACTGCGCCCTTTTGCAGGGTTTCTAGGGAAATGGGACACGTCTCACCGGCGAGGATTGCCTTTTCGGTAAGTGTTTCGGCCACAAAGAGAGGAACTGCAGTAGGTGTTGGGGCTACTGGTACGGTTGGTGACCCTGGTGACCCATCCTCAATCCAATGGTCTGAATCCCGTTGTGGGATACGATTGTGAATAATCGGACGATAATGGATGGGTGTCTGAAACTGCAGCCATTCGTAATATTGTTCACAGCCCTCTGTGAACAAACCAACATTCCCCTCCCATAAGAGCTTGGACGGATCCGAAACCGATAGAATCGGAAGCACTCCCTCCAACACATTGTTGTTCCCTCTTCTGCACAACCACCCGCCTGTATGCCACACCGCCATCACTACATGCGAATGTAGTCGAGCACGTGGTCGGTACAATGTAAATGTGCGAGACCGAGTATCACCGGGTCCCTCTGCAAAATAATACGCATTAGTACGCGTTGTATTTGTAGGAGTCAATCGGAATGCTGGATAATCATCGCGATTGACTGCATAAACCTGGTAATCTGACTTCAAATGCGACCATATTGCGATTCGATTTGTAGGAAACATTTGACGACCTGTCCCATTAAAGACGGAAGGGAACTCTGTAGGAGGTCTAGGATACAGAGTAGTCATGTTTGGTTTAGTTTTGGTTGGTTTGGGCTGGTTTAGTTTTGTGTTGGTCTCAACTCATCAAATAGTGAAGTCCTCTCATTTTTTGCTCACAGATTAAAATTCTCGAGTCGCATATTATCAGCAGGTTTTGGTACAGTACCCGCGTTTTCCTGCGCAATATTTGCAGATGCTGGGATGTTATTGTTGATTCTTCGCACAGTCGTCGTTTCGTTTAAACTATTATATGCAATTCTATACTTGCGTATATCACTGCTATCATGTTCGGTCATAATTTTTTTTGCAAAATCAACATCTTTAATAAAATCATCAACTTCGTGTTCATTTAGATTATTGTTATTATTATCTATTGCACCCATTAGTTTAATAAATAAATTCCTTATATTAGGATATTTTCTAATTATTAAATCATGCATAGTTACAATTTTTGAAATAAACTTAACAAGAATGTCGCGATTAGATGATAAATGCTGGTTATGCATTATTGTAGCATTGTAAAACCTATTATGCGGGTTCTTTATTAATCCAGAATAGTAGAGTGATTTTTGATAATGATATTGTATATTTTTCAAATAACCATGCACAACATTTAGGTAACCTTCTACAACCTCAGAATAAGACACACTTTGTGCTTGTGCCACGGGTGTAACAGGAGTCACAGGAGTTGCAGCAGTCGCATTGGTACCCACAGGAACAATTTTACAGGTCCTTCCAAAACATTTGCGTATAAAGCTACCGAGACCACTTCCACGGAGTTTCCGTGTGCGTTTACGGTTGCGGTTGCGATGTACACGTGTTTTACCCATTTCCTACAAGGAACTCGGTAAAAAACATTTAGTATTGGTTAGTTTTGGTTAGGGTTTCTTAGATATCCAGAGTCTCAGGCAGCTCGGCGACAGTTGTCTTGTAGAAGGTCTCAATATCCGCCTGCACGCGGCGCTCCCGCTCGCTAATCAGATTGATGCTCGCACCCTTGCGACCAAAGCGGCCGCTGCGGCCAATGCGGTGGATGTAATTCTCACGCTGCACCGGTAGCTCGTAATTGATAACCAGGGAAACCTGCTGCACATCAATGCCGCGCGCCAGCAGGTCTGTTGAAATCAGAACGCGGCACTGGCCGGACCGGAACGCATCCATCTGCGTCTTGCGCTCGTGCAGGTCCATATCCCCATGGATATACTTCAGGTCGAATCCTCGCTTCACCATCTGGTCCGACAGCCACTCCACCTTCTGGCGCGTGGAACAGTAGATAATCGCCTGTGAGATATTCAGGTGCTCGTAGAGGTCACAGAGAGTATCCAGCTTCTGCTCCTCACGCGGCACATACACGAAATACTGCTTAATACCATCCAGCGTCACCTCCTCGGCAGGCAGGAGAATCTGCACCGGATTGCGCAGCAGGGACCGCGCCACCTCCACCACCTCAGGAATCATTGTGGCCGACAGAAGCGCCACCTGTGTGGTCTGCGGGAACCCCATACTCAGGATGCAATGCACCTGCTCGCGGAAACGGTCCTCCAACATCTGGTCCGCCTCGTCCAGCACCAGTGCACGAATCGTGGAAGTACTGAACGCCTTGCGATTCAGCAGGTCATAGACACGCCCAGGAGTCCCCACAAGGAAATGGACTCCGCGGTCCAGGGCACGAATATCCTCGTGTACAGGCGGACCACCTGTAGCAGTATGCACACGAATGCCCTTGCCGTCGCCCATGTAGGAACCAATACCAGTCACCACCTTCGCAATCTGCTGCGCCAGCTCGCGTGTAGGTACCATTACAAGCACCTGGGGCTTCATCAGAGTCGTATCAATCTTAGGGATTGTACCAATCACGAAGGTGCCCGTCTTGCCTGTTCCCGACTGTGCCTGGGCCAGCACATCGTGTCCCTCCACAATGGGGACAATCGCCTTCTCCTGGATACGCGACGGCTTCTCAAAACCGAACGAGTAAATGCCTCGCAGGAGCTCAGCAGGAATGGGCATATCATCAAAGGCGGAATACACCTTGATGTCGGAGCTCTCCACCAGGGAGACTCCGGAAATATCAATGGAAGCAGAGGTAGAGGTGGCCATCTATGAAAGGAATGAAGAAAGGAATGCTTTAGAACACGTGCCTCTTTCACCCCAGGAACCCCCTGGCGTCATTTTTTGGCCATGCCCAGACTTGCGAGTTGCGAAGCTCTCCCCTTTGGGGAGAGCCTGAGCCACCAACCAAAGGTTGGTGGCGACATACCTCAGAATATCCCGTTCGCCTTGGCGAAAGCTCCCATTTGGCTAAGCCAAATGGGAGCCTGACCCCGAGGCAGCTACGCTGCCTAGGGGAACGGGATACTGTGAATGTGAAGCAATCGCAAGGCTGGCTGAGCAGCCAGACATGTGAGTGGCGACAGTGTCGCCACTTAGCATTGTCTGGCCATGCCCCGTTTCGACATCACTGATCGCTTTCCCCCTCTTACACCAGTCGCCCGTGTACCTTTTCCAACAGTACGTCTCCGTCGTGTTGCTGATTTCGATGCAGTCGCAGAAGTCGCAGTTGCAGCAGTCGCCAAAGTGGCGAGTGACGTATGTAGGAAGTTTTGGAATGCACCCAACAGCGAAAAGGACTCCACCGAAGTCGGGCGATTGCGTATTATGTCTGCATCCCCTCTGAGGTCCGCGGCCTCCTGTGATAGCCCCTCCTTCATCACGCGTCCCAACACATCCTGCCCAATACCAAACTGTTGAAAAACTCCCCGTAATTCATTTTGCACAATCTCCACCGGAGTATAGTGAAAATATGGCTTTACCGTAATGTATCGGTCTCGAGGTATTTCATTCGCCAATGCGTGGGTCGGCATATCATCGAAATAAAGGAGGTCAGAGGCGGGATGAGAGAGTGTTGGGAGTCCAGAGGCGCGCAGGCATTCCTGTACACATTGTACATTCTTGGTCAAAATACTGCCCACTTTGCGACGGCACGGTGTATACCGGTTCCAGCCCACTATAAACAGTTCACTTCCCGCTCGTATATTCAGCATTTGCCGAACACATTCCGTAATTGCCGCACTACCGTTGTTGGTAAGTATGAAACATCCCGCAATTTGCCCCCGTTCTTTCGCGGCTCGCATGGCTTCCAACAGGGGTCCCAGCTGAGGTCGAAAGAACCATACTTGACTGTTTTGAGCCAAGCGCTGTGCAATCGCAGATATGTAGGAAATGCGGGTTTGCGGGGAAAATTCCGCTTGGTCCGGTAGCAAGTCGGTAAAGGGCCAGAGTCCCATGAAGGAACCGAGGCACTCGTCCATATCAAATCCTACCCACCGAGGCCCGGAGAGGGCTGTTTTCCGCACTATACTTGGCGTCATATCTCTACTCGTATGTCCACCAAATCTGCTTGTGGGGAAATAATGGCCCCCATGTAGAATGGAGGCCTTCTTCGCAACCCTAACAATTCTAGCAATTCTTCTGGTATGCATGGCGTACCTGAAGTATTCGCGCACTCGTAAGGAGTATTTTGCCGATACTGGACTACTCACATTAAAACCGACACTCTGGTGGTTTGTAGATGATGAGACCAATGCACGAAAATGGTGGGATTTCGGAGCCCGTAATAGTCACTTACCGAATCGCGGATACCTTCAGGTTGCCCTAGAGACGGCACAGGCTACCCAGGCGTTTGACTTTCAGATTGTGCCGCTCATTGGTCGCAAGGCTGTGAGCCGCGTCATTTCCGAGGCAGGCGAGGCATTGCCTGCGAATGTATCGCAATTGCCTGCTAAGATTTGGCGGCAATGGGCACTCGCCAACCTCCTCGCTGCGAAGGGCGGACTGGTGATGGTGGGTGATTCTACGTTATGTGTTGGTCCCTCATTTGGTCCCAGAGTGCACGATGTACCGGCTGCAGCATTTGGAATTACGCCCGAGGAACCTCGTGCAATCCCTGGTGCACCTGTGGCGCCTGCGGCTTGGGTTGGATGGGCTGTACGCTCTCATCATCCGGCATGGGATGTAGCCGCAAATACATGGAATCAACTCGCGAATGCGGGACCTACTGCATGGTCTGCCGCAGAAGCCCGTCGCATCGGCGAGAAGATTTGGGCTATGCAAATGGACCAGAAGCTCCAGGTATTCCAAGACGCCGAGGGGTCCCGCAAAGCCGACGGCACACAACTTACTGCCGAGGATTTCCTGCAAAAACAGGTGAATCCCCTGGACCCGAAAATACAACTCGGCGCAAATACACTGTATGTGCCACTTGATGGAGAGGCACTCGTGCGAGAATACCGGTATGCCTGGTTTGTCCGTATGTCTCGTGAACAAATAGTTACGTCCAATTTTTACTGGGCAGAACTTGCTAAGAAACATATGTCGCGGCTTCTTGTGAAAATATAATTACAGCAACAATGGATGTAAGCGTTCAATGCTTATCATATTGTTGCTGTAACCACCGCCAATCATGAGTGTAATGCGATATGCACGACCATTTGTTGTATCATGGATGTGATAAATGGCCGTATCTCCTTGACCGTTAAAATTCCACGAAACAATGTATTGATATGTTGATGTTACATTGAGACTTACACCTGAAAAGTAAGTATATTGATTGGACCCATAGGATGTATATCCGTTCGCATCGCAAATAAAAGAGCCAGTCACGGACCTGATTTGTAGGGAACGATTGCCGCTAGTGGTTAATTGAACTGTTAGATTGTCGAGTGTGACTGCGGTGCCTGCATTCGCACGACTGGATGTAAGGGATGGGCCGGGTCCTGTGGGGCCTGTGGGGCCTTGGAGTCCCCTTGCTCCTGCGATTTCCAATGCGGTAATAATATTCCCATCCGATTCACCAAACTGGGTATTCACAACTAGCGAATTGGCTTTCACGGAATACGTGTATGTTCCTGCAGGAACGTTATCGATGAAGTTAAGACAGTAGGGACAGTTTTCATTGGATGCGGAGGACTCGAATTGTAGGATTTTGCCGATTGCGGTGGTCCCACGATAGAGTTGAAGACGACCCCATCCCCCTGCCGCAAGAGGATTCGCATCACCGCTCGCAATTAACTGCACAGGATTTCCCTGTGTTGTTATGGTTACACTTGTTACAGTTGCTGGAAATGTGGCCGTTGTATTGATGGTAATCGATGTATCATTGGATTGAGCATAATTCGCACTGTAGGTAATCGTGGCGCCTGTTGGACCTGTTGCGCCTGTGAAGCCAGCCGCACCTGTTGGACCTGTTGGACCTGTAAAGCCCGTTGCGCCTGTTGGACCAGTGAATCCAGTTGCGCCTGTTGGACCTGTTGGACCTGTGAAACCTGTTGCACCCGTTGCACCCGTTGGACCAGTGAAGCCAGTTGCGCCTGTTGGACCAGTGAAGCCAGTTGCACCTGTGGCTGTAAGATTGCTGGATGTGTAGGCATACATCTGAAAAATAGCGAATCCAGGATTTGGACCTGTGCCTGAAGTTGCATAAATGCGATAATAGGAATATGGAGTAAACGTCGGGTCAACTACATTTACTGTTAGAAGTGATGGGGGTGAACCGATATTTACCAGAGACCCAACAATGGTTGCTAATGTATTCCATGTAGAACCGTTCGTGCTTCCTTGGAATGTAAAATTGTTAAGATATTCGCTTCCAGTATTTCTGCGGGATATTTCGAATTTCCATATTGCGATGGGAGATGGACATTGTACCATCCACCAGGAAGGAAATGTGGAGCCCAACATTGCCCAATCGCTGGTTGAACTACCATCGCATGCCTTCCAAGCTGCATAGCTTGCATTAAATTCGGAACTTGCTGAAATTGTAAATCCGCCTTGCGATGCGGACGCCATTGTTGGAATTACCGAGGAACCACTGGGTGTTAGAGTTGTTGCATATCCAGGAATACCGGTGGGACCTGTTGGACCTATGTCTCCTTGTGGGCCTGTTGCACCAGCCCCAGTGGGTCCTGTTACACTTGGTCCTGTTGCACCCGTTGCGCCTGTTGCACCTGTTGCACCTGTTACGCCTGTTGTGCCTTGAGTACCTGATGGGCCTGTTGGGCCTGTTGGGCCTGTTATACCTTGAGTGCCTGTTGCACCCGTTGCGCCTGTTGCGCCTGTTGCGCCTGTTGCACCTTGTTGCCCTGTTGGGCCAGTAGCACCTTGTTGCCCTGTTGGGCCTGTTGCACCTTGACTGCCTGTTGGACCTGTTGCACCTTGACTGCCTGTTGGACCTGTTGCACCTTGACTGCCTGTTGGGCCAGTAGCACCTTGTTGCCCTGTTGGGCCAGTAGCACCTTGTTGCCCTGTTGGGCCTGTTGCACCTTGACTGCCTGTTGGGCCAGTAGCACCTTGTTGCCCTGTTGGGCCAGTAGCACCTTGTTGCCCTGTTGGGCCAGTAGCACCTTGTTGCCCTGTTGGGCCTGTTGCACCTTGACTGCCTGTTGGACCTGTTGCACCTTGACTGCCTGATGGGCCAGTAGCACCTTGTTGCCCTGTTGGGCCAGTAGCACCAGTAGCTCCAGTAGCTCCAGTAGCACCAACATCTCCTGTATCTCCAACAGCACCGGTAGCTCCAACTGCACCAGTAGCTCCAACTGCACCAGTAGCACCAACAGCACCAGTAGCACCAGTAGCTCCAACAGCACCAGTAGCTCCAACAGCACCAGTAGCACCAGTAGCACCAGTAGCTCCAACATCTCCTGTAGGTCCAACAGCACCAGTAGCTCCAACAGCACCAGTAGCTCCAACATCTCCTGTAGGTCCAACAGTACCAGTAGCACCCACAGCCCCTGTGGTCCCTGTGGCCCCTGTGGCGCCTGTGGCGCCAACCAAGCTGACCCCCGACATCCAAGAGACCTCCTTCGTCGTGGAATTATACATCATAATTCCATCGCCGCCTAGATATCGCACCGGTGCAATATACAATGCCGAAGCAACCGGTTCTACCACAGAATCACTCGCATTGAACACAATCGAATTAGGGACTGTGTTGGAAGTCGTGGAACCCAATGCTATACTCCCCGCACCTTCGGCGCGATTTGTGAGTACAGGGGCACCACCTACATGAAGCGCAGCAGTACCCGAGGACCACCAAAGCGTTGTAGCAGCATAAGGACCAGGGGCAGGATGTTGGGATTGTGGAGTTAGTACGAGACCCGTGGGGTCAATTAGCCCCGTTACAGTCAATTTCCCGTCAATCACGACCTCGCCCGTTCCACTACTCACAAAAAACGAAGAAAGGCCCGTAGGACCCGCACCATCCGAAAAGACTATGGTGCCTGTTGGGAGTCCAGCAAAGTTAAACCCTGGACCAGTTGGTCCCGTGGGACCTACACCTCCTGTGCCTCCTGTACCTCCTGTACTCCCAATCTCGGTTCCTGCATAGCCTGCCGTAAAAAGAGCTGCCGCATTAAATGTAATAGACCCCCCATCAAATGAATTCAAAATATTCGCGTTAATTGTCTTATTATCAAAATCCACCATCTGCCCAATCTGGTTCACCTGGGTAGTTAGCTCCGCAATCGCATCAGCACCCGCTGCATTATCCAATACATTCTGGAATGCCGGTACATTGATAAGGAATGGACTCGGATTTGTAGTGATAGTCGGTTGACTCATGGATACATCTATCGTAGGTGTGGTTTCGTTTCTTAGACAGACTGTAAAGTCTGGTTAAGGCGATAGACTATACAGATGTGACTTTTGTCGCATCTGTATTGTCTATTCTTAGATAATATAAAGCTACACGAAGTCATGGAATGAAATAGAGGGGATGTCCACATACTTACCATATGTGTCCGATTCAGAATCGGACGACGATACATATTATTCATCGGACACGGAGTCCACGACATCTTCAGAACCTCCTCTGAAATCCACGGATGCACTCGATACTTTATTTAATCGGAATCCCGGTCCCACTGAAACCATTAAATTGATAGAGGTTGATTCCAAAGCGAAATTTACAGCCTCCAACAATACTACCCTTGTTATGATATCAAGTCGGGATCGGGATACGAATGTATTTCCGCAACCGACCTATTTTACAATGCGACTTCCCAAAACCTACAAAAATATCAAAACTATCAACATTACACAACTCAATCTCCTAAATTCATTTTTCAATTTCACAGAAGCACGCGGAAATACATTTATGTATATTCGCGAACTTGGGCGTATTCGTACAGATGCATCAGGAAATACTGTTCCCAATGATGTCCGTGTACAATTACGAACAGGCACATATACAGCCGGAACCCTTGTTACGGAATTGAATAATGCACTCAATAAAACGCCGCTTTTTGCCGATATTAGTGGGGGTCTTGGTACATTTATTGCCGAGTTTCAGGGTACAGGAGATTACAGTATCCTGTTCAACCAGCCAGGTCCAGTCGTATTCAATACACTTACACAACAATATGAGTCCAATGTGGCCATGAGCCAGCTCGTATCGCGATACTTTCAGAATGTACAGACTGTAGGAACCGTGAATTTTTCCTACAATGAATGTCTGGTTGCATACTACTATCCAGTTATCAAGGAAATGACTGCCTCCAATTTACCATTTAATTTGCACGTCGAGGCACTTCCTGCTGGATTTACGGTGCCCGCGGATTACATTCTATTCGCCTTTCAGGGCCTGGGGGATCCCTACATTCTCACCCTCATCCAGGACCCCGCGAATGTTGTTCTCTTTGACGCCTATCGTGCAGCCAATACGTTCGCCAGTTTTTTAGTCAATAAGTATCAATGCACCTACAACGCAAACCAGGGCCGTCTACAAATCATTGCGCCATCTCTTAACGACAGTATTCAGACAGATTTGAATCTGAAATATAGCACATATTTGAACGAGGAAGTGTTGGCGAATGGCTTTCCTAGTGTGGCCGTATTTCAGTCGCAATACAATGCCCTTACACAGCAAAATGGGTCGCTGCTGGAATTCTATAACTTTATTCATACGCGATTCACGAATGCGTTCGGTATTAATTTCGGCACCTACACGGCCGAATTTTTCGCCAATCTTTCGAATGAAATTACACTGTATAATACTCTCAATGGACGCGGTTGGAGCCCGACACTCTTGCCGTCCGTATCCTCGAATGCTATCTCCGAGTCGCGCACCATTGATGTCCAAATATCGACGCCGCTCAGCAATATATCCATCTACTATACCGATACAGGTGCGTCCAATTTCCTGACTTCCTACAATCTCTCTACGGTTTCATTTTCGAATGCATCCGAAACGACATATGGCTATACCGATATTGTATTTGATGTATTGCCGACCTGTTATACACGCGTAAACTTTACTTCGCGCTGTCGGCAGACAATTTCGGCTATGACGATTCCGCGGTATCTCGACAATCGCACCCCCGCCACCGATGAAACATACCCCTTCGGTATTCTGCCGAACCAGACGCCGCTCCTGTTTGAGGGATTTGCGAACCCGCCCTATTCCACCATATATATTCGCACCGATATTTCGGGGTCGAGTGACTTCAATATGTATAATGTATCGCAGACAAACTTATACCAGGCATACAGTTATTTCCGGAATAATGACCGCTGGATTACATTTATTACACCGCAAATTCTGTCGGGAATCCGGATTCAAGAGGGAGCCGCGGGATACGGCCTGAATCCACCCGTAGGCGATATATCCATGTATTCATATCGCCCCCACATATTTTTCCAATTGAATACGGATGGGTACCATGTGAATCCGTCTGCGAAGTATAATGTGGATATCCTTGTGGAAACCCGTGACGGGTCGCAATTCGGTGCGCCCATTCGCATTTCACGCTATCGTGATCGTGCCGCCTTTATGATTGATGCCCAGCAAGTGCTTGCGCAAAATTACACACCGAACCCGCGACATGTGTTCGAAACCCAGGTATTCCCCGCGACCAACACATCCGCCGTGCTCACCATTAGCGCTCTCAACTACCAGGCAAATTACATTGCGATTCATATTGCGGATGCATCCCAGGTACCGGGTTCTGTTCCCCTACGCGTGTATTCAATGTTGCACGACCCCTATGGTATTTATGGTACTGCGAGCGACATGGATTACCGACAGATGCCCTATAAGGAGCTGCCGCCTCTAGCCGACCAATATACGCCGAATTCGGATATTTACGCATCCCCTGTGACTTCCATTTATGCGACGGATATTACTCAGCTTGGTTATGATATTTCGGGGGTTTCCAACAATCTCCTCGACTATTATATTCAGAGTTCGGATAACGCATTTTATGACCCGCTCAATGTACAGTCGTATCAATCTGCATCGGTAGATGGATTACGGTATCTTTTTGCCTACGCGACACCTGGTTCTGGTCCACCGGCACCGGACTCGACTACGGATTGGTCCCTGTACTTTGCACCGGTCAGCCAAAACCAGATACGTGATACGTATCAATCCGGCACTTCCAACATCTACCTCAATTCATCCATTGCACTCAAAGCCCCCGAAGATGGGAATGGGACCTTGTTGGTAAACTGGTTCCGTGCAGGCGTACCTGGTCTCACCGAGGAATTCCTGAACCCTGCGCCCGCCGGTGTAAGCACTGTGGCGACACGGATTGCCCTGTCGACTCCTGGAATCTTCCTGGGCTGCGCCAATGCGACCCCTCTCGCCACGGATGTCTCTACCGCCGTGAATTACCAGGATATTTCGGGCCTGTGCGGTCTCTCGTTTTTCCTGAACCCCAACGATATCGTGCGACTCAACAATATCGATTTGAAGTTTGCTTACATTCAGCCGTCTGTGGACTCGAATAACGTGCGGTTTTCACGCGAGAACTCACCCCTTGTATTGTCTGATAGTGACCGATGCGCGTTCCACAATCAGGCGACCTATGTGAATACGGCCAGTAATGCCGCAGGTGCATGGGATGACTGGTATGTCGCCAATCGGCAAAATGTGCGCATCGGCGTATTCGCCACAGGTGATATATCTGGCGCAGACATATCCGCCTTGCGCCTGGAATCATCAATTACGACCATGACGCTCAATAAAGTTACGCAGGTGGCGAATTTTACAAATGCAGGCGGTACATTCCGCAGCCGCGAGCCGGAATGGGGAACGTATTATTCCTATGCACCGATTGCTAGTACACAGACTGTGTGGGTACCCCATGGCACTTCCTGGAATTCCACTGTGTTAGGGTCAGACCAGGTGCCGACCTATACTGCTGGTGAAAGCAATTATCCCGGCTACTTTTTGACGCATACAGTCATCAATAATTACAGTTTCATTCCGCGGGGCGTTGGAATCGCGCCTTCTATTGGGTACGCCATGGAGACCCCGTATGCCTACACATCCTCCTATACATCCGATATTCCCAATTCGTATACAATTGTGCCGTTTGTAAATGACGCGGGGTCCTGGCGTGTCGGTAGTTTCTATGGTGTGAGTTTCACACGCAACCCGGCCATAGCATCGCCTGATGTAGCCGGTACCGCGGCACCCTATTATGGACCGGCGGGCCCCTTTGGCTGGATGCGAAATGGAAGTACAATTGAGCTGGCTGTTGGTGCGGAGGCAGGTGTGAAGCCGTATTATTGGAACGCCAAGGTGGCCCTGGAAACCCTGAACCAGGACTACAATCCCGCAACGGACCTCACTGCTTTTGGGGGGTTCACGGGCATCAGTAACGAATACCAGGATACTTGGATGTTTTTCTATACGAATCCTACGGCCAACTATGACTTGTCTGATATTAGTGGTGCAGACAGTCTAGGTAATCCTCAGTGGCGATGGGGCATTGAGCAAAATAGCATTTATACACGCCAAGACGACCAGAGCGGCTATAATTTCCTGTCCTACATTCACGATGTGACCTTGCGGTCGACCTCGGCGACCCTCGGAGTGCACGACTACTCCTTCCATGTGCGCGGTTACATGCCGACTGTGCGCATGACTACTGGATTACGGTTAATCGGCAAAAATTACACGGACTTTGGAACGGCTACGCTCACCGAAATCGGTACCGAGATTGCGAATCTGTCGGGATACCAGCCCATCTCAGATATTAGTGGATACCAACTGATTACAGGTGACCTCGCAACCTATAGTACAATTATCAATAACAACGACTTGATTCGGTTGAGTGGCGGCAACTTCTTCTCGCATCAGTACGCTGATGCACTCATTAACTTTGACGACCAGTTTTACTATAGTTCGATTACATTTGGGAAAAAGATTGGATATGCGGGTCGTACCTTCACACTAGCAGGGTACCAGAATACAATGAATCAATATACTGGATATTATAGTACTCTGCGGGGTACACAGGTTGCGTATACAACTGTCTTGTCTACGGCCACGGGTCGCCTGAACGAATATGTGGTTGAACGATATGGTACCGTGCTTCCAACAAATATCCTGAATCGTACGCGAATTACGGACCCGCTGCCGTTTTCGGCCCTGTTCAGTACATATACAGTTGCACCCTATGCCGCACTGTATGACGAATGGGGACTCGGCTGGAACTTGGGATTCAAAAAGGAGGATACCGCCTATTTGACTACCCTGGTTAGTAATACATTTATTCGCATTTATGACGACTTTATTTACCTGAAACTCAATCCCGAGATGAATCTGAATACGATGGGTGTAACTTCAAAGGAGGACTTGTCTATGACGCATGATACATTTGCCGAGGAACGCAAATATTTCGCAAAAATTCTGCTCAACAACTTTGGCGGATTCTGTAGGGCGGCCGTGCAAATGCCCAAGGATTTCGCGCCCACCCTTGGAAAATACGAGCTGCTGTCGCTTCAGTTGGTGGACCGCAATGGCGTCCAGATTAGCAACGTAGATTGTGAGTATGACCTGGTGCTCCAGATTACCGAGGTGGTGGATGGTGGAGCAGCCGCTTACACACAGCCCCTGGGATATGGACAGGGCACTCTCTAATCTTTAATGCTTATACTCACGGGTCCAGTTCCGTACACCCAACACCGCCTCCTCTGCCGCTGCTGCCGCTGCAGCTGCTGCCGCTGCCGCCGCACTAGCGCCAGATGGCCGAATCGACCACTTTTCGCACCAGGCCCGAAGATAGGCGATATGTTGGGAATTATAGGCTTGTTCATCGGTCCAACCCGACCATAGATAACAATTACGGGTATCCCGTACTATATCTTCATATTCGTCTCGCATAGGAAGATATTTCTCGCAAAAGATACACCGGCACACGTCTTTTTTGTACCACACAGCAACATAAGAAAGACCACAATTTGCGCAAATATGCGACGGAAAGGAAGACATTTAGGAGGAAGGATGTAGGGAATGTAGGGAATCCAGGAATACGCACAAACCAAAACCAAAACCAAACTTCAATTTTTCATCCCATAAGAAATAGAATGGCTACCTTTGCTTCACTTGTACCCGATGCACCTACGAGTCTGGACCAACAGTTTGCTACGAACTTAAAGACTTTTGCGGATGCCTTTCCGCCGTATTGTATTGGTTCGGCTACCTGGGACCCAACACGTGTCGTAAAGTCCATCTTGCCTGATCCGAATACACCGGTGCCCCAGCAACCTCTGGATCCTCGTCAGGCGGTCCAAGTATGCCGACAGTATTACACAGAATCCCCTGCAGATGCGTTGCCCAAGGACATGTTAATAGGCGAGAAGCCACTTCCGATTCCACCGGCATTGCAGGGTCCTGTAGAATTTATGCGTCCTGAGGCATCCAAACTACCCGCCCCCGTGCCTCCAGGCGGCGCCGCTGGTCTCGGAGCACCTTACAGTGTCTGGGCCGCCGAAGTCGACCGTGAAGCCGATTTACGCCGCCTCGGTGAGAACCTGACCAAGTGTAAGGAATACAGATACCAGCCTCAGCCCAATCAGCTTGCTGCAGACCAAACCAATGTGCTTCCGAACCAACCTGCAGAACTTGCCTATCCTGTTCCCGCAAAAGTCCTTCAAGTGCTTCATAAAGCCGGATGCCGTGATGCGGATGATGACGCCGCGTGGAATCGTTCAGGACGCCTATTTTTTAACCCTACGAAGCTGGATCGTTACCATCCCGACGCCAAAAATGGCCCCCTAGTATGCGCCAATCCCACAAAATCTCGGTGAAAATTGAAATATTTCGATGCATACTTGATACACAGTCGATTCGTATCCATTTCTTTCCTTTCCTTCCTTTCCTTTTCTTTCATTCTCAATGTCTTCAACATATTCATCATCTTCAATATCAATGACTTTTCAGGCTGTTTTGGAGCAACTTCGTGAGACTGTTGGACGTCTGGAACCGTGTAGAAATAACTCCTGTTATTGGTTCGGTCATCGCACATATATTTCATCAAAGGAAGCATTTCATGGATATTGCTGCGAAGAATGTGCGTATGAAACAAGCTATTTATTCTGGTATCGATGTGGAAAATTGAGGAGCAAAGAAAAACATTGGCGGCGATGAGTGTTTGACGACAGTCCCGTTTCTTTCTTTCCATACATTCCATACATTCCATACATTCCAACATGTCTTTCGCACATATAGCAAGCCTTCGTTCTATTCATGATATGAATCCAGTGGATGTTGGAACTCTAGCACGCGCCATCATTGGGCGAAAATACTCTCCTGATGCCTTTTATCGTGAATTCTGCTATCATAAACTCATTCTTAAAGAGCTTATCATAGAATATATCAATTGCTGCAATGCACTGTATGACGACGGAAATTATGAGGAACATGACCAGTGTGCAGCAGCACTTGGTACGCTATGGGATGTTATGGGGTATTTGAATGCGGAGATTCCCAATACAGAGCGTGAGGAGATGGATCCCGCGTTTGCTTAGCCTAACGCGTAATACTTTTATGCCTATTTTTCAATGTAATTCATAAGAACATAATGTCCAATATGTATCGTATCTATCCGACATTGTGGGATGGCCAGGGTTGCCTTACAGGGCAAACTGTATATGCCATTGACCGTGCTCCCCCGCCCAATACATTTCCTACAGCCTGTTCTAGTCGACCAAGGTCTGATCCGGCATCTACCTGGGATTCACCGACATTCCAGAGACTTTTACCACCACCCCAATCTACCGGCTGTTGGGGAAATACGCAAGCAGTGACCTGGTCTACCTTGCCTACCTGGATTTCCTACATTCTTCCCCTCGGATACTCACTTAGCGAAAATACATCATTGGGGAAACTCAAACCCTATGGAGACTTGTGGATTATGGGGCCCTAACCTTGGGGGCGCAGTTTGGGAGCCAAAGTAGGCGCACGAGACCCCTTTACTTTTGGAGGACGCGGGGATTTGGAGGCACTCGGTGTTGGGGTCGTGGTATATGTAGGTGTTACGGTTTCGGTTGCTCTTGCCGTTTCAGTTGCATCCTCAAATTCCACGCTATGTGATACGGATGGCGAGGCTGCAATCTCACAATATGGCGGTTCCACATACGACCAAACACCCGTTTCCTGATTACATACACTTTTTGTTGGAGACCCTTCATATCCAGCACGACATGTAAATTCCACTATGCCCGGCAATATGGAACTTTCAAAGAACTCACCATGAAGTTCTGGAGGGGAGGAACATTTGAAACACTGTATATCCGATACCGGTGGATAGAATGAACCATCTGTAGTCATACAATACGACTGCAATGAGGTACCCCAATATCCTGGCTCACACTCAACACGAATGTAGTTTGCATGCGCACTTACAATTGTATTGGATGGATACTCTGAAGCGAGCGGAGTTTTGCAAGGAGAGCACACAAAGTTGGGGGTCTCAGGGTCCCGCCAAGGTGGACATACATCCCCACATCCAGAACTGTAATAGTGAAATACACCTGGTGTATCGCATGAACCCGTGCAACCACTCGTCCAACAATCCTCGGGTGGGTTTACTTGTGTGATATTACAACATGGTCGTGATACTTCTTCATAATAACTGTATGTGCACGACTCCTGCACTGTTTCAATACAGAGACCTGAATGCGTCTCCTCGCATTGTGTGTATCGGCTATATTCACAGGGACGTGAGGCATACTTAATTTCGGAACCCTTGCATTCGTATTTTTCCACTTTACATTGTCCTTCGCACATGGCGTCTGCGCATGCGATATCTCGGTGTTGTCCTGAACTGTAAAAACCGGGGTTGCATACAAGAGTGCATATTTGGGGTAGTTTATTGGGCGGGTCACACACCAATCCACCATTGTTGGGAATCTGGATATCCATAGCACATAATCCAAATATACCTCCTAATTTACGAATGGCCACCATTTTACTCGTATTCTACTATATTTGTTTAGCCCACGCGGGATGCAAGTTTCGTGTTGGAGGCAGTGGCGCATATCCCCATACTTTCGGCATGTACACAGTGGCCTTTGCACCCATGCGTCGATTCACATACCAACCGGCCCACCACGAAAATGTGGAATTCGCACAAATCCCCCCACGGTCACAGGACCGTAACCAGAAAAAGGTCTCTACGTCGGAAAGACCCTCAGGCGCAAAGAGCCATTCGCCATTCCACGCATCTCCCACAATTCCTACAAGCTCCTTGCGACACCAGGCCATATCATCAGACACTACAAAACATATAGCTTCGCTTCCTGCTGCGGTTGCGGTTGCTGCTGCTACTTGGCGAAGACAAGTACGCCAATATTCCGTTAAATCAACCGCGTGATGACGATTTGAGGCATCCAAATAATCGCCGCGACGCACATGAAGAAAGAATGTATTGGACCAGCGATGCGCAATCAACTCGGCGCATAAAGCGGGAGGAGAGGGAGGTGTTGGGAATGTGGAAGGTCCATAGAGGTCCGATTGAAAATATCCCTCGAGTTTTACATTTTTGTCCTGTGCAAAAGGCAAAGGCGTATACGTGAATACGTTCTGAGGTGCCTCTTTCACAAGAACCCACTCACCGCACCGTTCTGCCGCACTCAATACACGAATCTGGGGAAACATTGCCCGTATACGAAAGGCGGAGCCCTTGTGCTCCCAAGATGATGTAGGTTCATCCCAAAATACCGGTTCATAGCCCCAGCGTTCCGCATATCCTAGCGCTGCCGCAATCATAAAGAGCTGATTTCCCATTCCACTTGTAGGCGCAATAGCAACATATGGCGGAGACATTCTTATACTATTCATTGGTTAGCAACATATAGCATTAAATGGTATATGTTGCACCCTGCAGGACTCGAACCTGCGCAGTTTCCTACGTGGACCTCGACCACGCGCCTTAACCACTCGGCCAAAAGTGCTTTCGTTTGGTTGGTTTTGTTGGTTTCACACCGAATATGCATCCAGCGGGAATCGAACCCGCGCCACTTCCTTGGAAGGGAAGAATGATACCACTTCACCATGGAGGCAATGGGCTAGTCCTAGTGTACAGGAATACAGGCCTGCGAGGAAGGCCGGACCGGCACAACACTTCCTACATCCTCCAGGTAAGTTCTTTGGATGGATGAAACGCACTTCGGGTTTTTGCCGGGGCAAATCGAACTTTTCCACCCTGTTCAGATGCCGATAATGACCTATCACGCAATATTGCAGCAACGACTCCCGTATTTCCTACATCTGACCCCAAACCTACCCCCACCAATCCCAACCCTGAATCCGACAATGGATTCTCCATATGAAAGACAGACTTTAGCGTGGCTTTTTGCATTAATAGACGTGTAGGAGGATTCAGACATGCTAAAAACGTATCCTGGTCATCCACTTGATGAGTTATTAAAAATTTACGTAAAATATGGGGTCGTGTAAATGCAGTAGCCCGCCCAAGTTCCTCTTCCAATTGCGAAGCCAATACACGGCGTTCTTCAATAATACGCTCTTCATTGCGTGCCCCTTTCACAATTGCACCCAAATAAGCAGTCACCAAAATTCCAAAACATCCCACAATCTGTCCCGTAATTACATATGATATGCCCGTAGTATTGAATGCATTCGGTAGAACTGTTACTATAGCAATTGTGCCGGCAGTAATAATCATACCTATGCGCGAAAAATACAAAAAGCGCGTATCCTCACGATAAGGCCTGTACACAACCAGGATTCCCAACAATACGAATAATGTCGCCAATGAAAATGCGCAATACAGAGCACTTCCCTTTTGCGTAAATTGCCCAATGGCCGCTAGGAATCCTAGCAAATAAGCATCCCATATTTTCATTGCACTGCGCGACACGTAATACACGCCGGATGTAATGTTGGAAGTTATGGGGTCACGTAGGAATCGTTCGTCTTTATGAATGCGGCCTTGTATTTGTTTGCCTATCTCTGAATATGGGAGCATGAAGAGAGGATTTCTGAGTGTAGGTGCATACGTCTGTGTAAACTGTCGGGATTGTTGAATTGCTTGAAACAATAGAACAATTGGGAAAACACCGAGAGTAAATATACCTGTAAAAATAGCAAGCCAAAACGCTACCTGATGACCCTCCTCGCGACACAAGATTGCGGGGTTTAATTTGGCCACAATAGCGTCCTCAATTTCTGTTGAATGCACACACGACATTGTACCAAATACCTGATTCGCCAGTGGTCCGAATATTAAGAAAAATGCGATGATTGCCCCTCCTCGCAATTTACGCATACAGCCTTGCACACGAGTACTCGCCAATATACACACTGTGGTAAACAAAACAATGGAAAATAGAAGGATTTGATAGAAAAAGGGATATGTGTTTGTACATTGCGCTGGTGCAACAGGCATGCGGAAATTAAGAATCGCCAATATTGAAAATATATCGCGCAAAACTTCAGGAATGCCTAGTGCATATTGAAGAGGTTCGCTGACCTGCACAACAATCTGTAACAGTGTCCATGCAGCCACAATAAACTGCATTGACCGTAGTATGGCTCCACGTGTTGTGCCACCATAGTGCTTTACAAGTGGAATAGTACTTCCAAGTGTTAAAATGACTAATGCTGCGATTCCTGCTAAATAATATAATGCAGGAATAAGTATTGTGTTAGTGATTGGATTTGTAGGACATTCGAGGCATTGTAAGCCTTCTGCATATTGCCCTGGGTCGCATGAAAGCGGGGGTGCATTGAGTTGAGTTTGCGGATCTGCTGTGAGAAGACCTTGCACAAATTGCGATATAGGTTGCGGTTGCGGTTGCGGTTCCAGTGAAACTGTTGGACTTTCAGGAATTACCGAGGTTGAGGTTGAGGGTGAGGGTGAAGAGGGTGAGGGTGAAGAGGGTGAAGAGGGTGAAGAGGGTGAGGAGGTTGTTGGACTTTCAGGAATTACCGAGACTGATGAGGAGGTTGTTGGACTTTCAGGAATTACCGAGACTGATGAGGAGGTTGTTGGACTTTCAGGAATTACCGAGGCTGATGAGGAGGTTGTTGGACTTTCAGGAATTACCGAGGTTGAGGGTGAGGGTGAAGAGGGTGAGGGTGAAGAGGGTGAAGAGGGTGAAGAGGGTGAAGAGGGTGAAGAGGGTGAAGAGGGTGAGGAGGGTGAAGAGGGTGAGGAGACTGCTGGATTTTCAGGAATTACCGAGGCTGATGAGGAGACTGCTGGATTTTCAGGAATTACCGAGGCTGATG
>JACCDO011343110.1_pt1 | contig 55665 bp, 57 predicted proteins | sample 7446101 | NCBI WGS metagenome assembly JACCDO01 (sample SAMN15323440, study PRJNA562643) | freshwater metagenome | isolation source: river surface water | place: USA:Blue River Watershed | collected 2017-08-16 | reverse complement strand
ATACTATTTTCAGTGTCATTATTAGTATCTTTATTTAATATAATATCTCTATTTGGTTCTTTACCGTTTTGTTTTAAATTTGTTATAACTTTAATACTATTTTCAGTGTCATTATTAGTATCTTTATTTAATATAATATCTCTATTTGGTTCTTTACCGTTTTGTTTTAAATTTGTTATAACTTTAATACTATTTTCAGTATCATTATTAGTATCTTTATTTAATATAATATCTCTATTTGGTTCTTTACCATTTTGTTTTAAATTTGTTATAACTTTAATACTATTTTCAGTATCATTAGTAGTATCTTTATTTAATATAATATCTTTTTCAACATCCTTCTTAATTGATAAATTTTTAATATTAGGATGCTTTTCTTTTTTAATTATTTCAGGTTTATAAAAATATATAATTTGATCAATAGTCTCATAATTAATTATTGGTTTTATTGGTATTTTCTCATTCTCATAAAATTTATTAACTGATACCATTTTATCTATTTCTTTAAAAGATGTAATTTCTCTAATAGATATTTGTATTGGTTCTTTTATTTTATCTTTTTGAAATTTAATTTTTAATAATTCATCTTCCTCGTCATCTAAAGTATTTTTTGTATTTATTTTATTTTCCTTATATTCTGGTATTTTATTTTGTTTATTGGATTTTTTTTTAACCATTAATAAATTTTTTGTTAAAATATCCGACATAACTAAAATTAAAAGATATATATATTTATTATTTTAAACTTTTGTTAATAGATATATAAAAATATATCTATGTATATATATTAATGACTACAATATCAATTATAGGTATTGGTTTTGTTGGAAAAGCAATAATGGATAGTTTTATTATTAAGGGATACGAAAACTATAAAAATCTATTCATCTATGATAAATATAAAAATGGTGGTATAGGAAATTTAAATGATTGTCTCAATACTGATATAATATTTTTAGCACTACCTACACCATATAGTTCTGAAAAAAAAGAATATGATAAATCAGCAATTTTAGATATTTGCGAATTTTTAAATACTAATAATTATAATGGTGCTATTATAATTAAATCTACAGTAGAACCAGAAACAACCGAAAATTTATCAAAAAAATTTCAAAAATTAAATTTAATTCATAATCCAGAATTTTTGTCAGCAAGGACTGCATTTGAAGATTTTCATAATCAAAGACATATTGTATTAGGCAAAAGTAGCAATTGTAATAATACAATTTATAATAATGTTATTATTTTCTACAAAAACAATTATGCAAATGCAGAAATATCAGAATGTACGGCAACTGAATCCGAATCAATGAAAATATTTTGTAATTCTTTTTATGCTGTTAAAATCCAGTTTTTTACAGAATTATATTTATTATGTCAAAAAAATAATTGTGATTTTAATAATATCAAGAATTTAATGTTAAAAAATAATTGGATAAATCCAATGCATACACAAGTACCAGGTAATGACGGTAGTATATCATATGGAGGTTTATGTTTTCCCAAAGATACACAAGCACTTAATAATTATATGATAAAAAAAGACTCACATAATAGTGTTTTAAATAGTACAATAGAAGAAAGAAATATATTACGTAATGATAATCCAAATATTATAGATTAAATAAATCAAACTCCAATTCCTTAATAATCATATTCATAAATTCATTTTCAATTTCATCTAGTTGTCTATTAATTAATTCTAATTCTTTATTAATAGTTTTATGATCAATTATACAATTAAATAATATCCATAATTGATAATATCTACAATATTTTTTATTTAAATAATAAATATTTTCATTGTCAAATATACTTTTAGAAATGATTAAATTATCAAAACAATATTTTTTATTAGAAAAATCATAATTAATCCCAATTAAATCATAATCTGTTGATAAATCAATGTTTAGATTAGAGATATTATTAATTATAATTATTTTATCTGTTTTTATTAAGTTAATCATATTTTTAATCATAATAATATTACCAAACCCATCATAATTATCAATTGAATGATGTATATATATGTTTATATCATCAATATTATTAAAATAATTTTCAATAGCGTCCTTTAAATTAATAAAATTATTAAAAACATATAAATTAATAGTATATATATTCTTTAATTCTAATAAATAATTAATAAGTTTTTCAAAATCCATATTTTCATTTATAATTGATAAAAACATATTAATATTTGTTAAATCTGTATCTGTTGATTTTATTTTATTTATAGATATATCATTTAAATTACATACATTTTTATAATATTCTGGCATATTATCATTTATATAAATTACTTCATTGGTAGTATTATTACAATTTTCTAAATAAATATTAGTGATATAATCTTTACTTTTTGTTTGAAAATAATCTAATTGATTAGTTGTTATATAAATATTATTATTACAATAATTTAAGGGCAATATAAACTTTTTAAAATACATTAAATCAAAATAAGACTTATCATCCAAAATAAAAAGTTTATGATAATATGTAAATTTATTTTTATCTTCATTGATATAAGTATCAATATCTATTATAAGAAAATTTAAATAATCAGAAGCAATCTTTGTGTTTTTATTAATTATTAACATAATATTTGTTGATTTTTTAATAAATTTATTATTTAATTTGGCTAATAGATTATCAAATGTTAAATTCAAATGTGTCTTATAATACAAATTTAAATTTATATTAGAATAAGTATCCAAATTAATATTATTTAAATTATCAAAAAAAATAATATTATTTTTAAATAATTTTGTTAATGCCATTGATTTATCACTAATAATATTTGTACCACATCCTGCTAATTCAATCGCTCTTCGTGAACACATTGTATCTGAATTAGAAACTGTATTAAAATTTACTACAAATTTATATTTTTTATAAACATGATTACAAACGTCAATTGAATTTATACTAGGATAAATAAATTTATTATAATTTTCAGGAAATATATAATTATTATTTTTTGTATTTAATTGGATTAATAATTTATTATTTAAAAAAAACCTATCATAAATATCTATAGAGTATAAATTAGTTATTTTTTTTAAATTATTATCCATTGAATTACTTCTATCAGCTAAATATCTATAATAAGATCCAGGATATGCAATTAATTTATCACTTGATTTATTTAATGGATTGTGTAATATAGGATTTATTATAAATGGATAACAAAATACTTTTTTATTATTATATTTAGAAACACTGTTATTATCTGTTGTTATAACAGTATCAAATATCTTTGAAGCATTAAAAAATATATTAAATTCTAATGGATCTTCTTTATTATAAAATATACATTCTTTATTTTTATTTTTAAATTTACTAACCAATAAAAATAGATTTGTACCATAATTAATATTATCATATTTAGTTATTTCATTAATCCAAGATCCATCTATACCTCTAAAAGTTGATTCACAAATAAATAAATCAAATTTGTCAATATCAAGTTTATTTATAAATTCAATATCATTAGGTATATAGGTACAATTACATTCTAAATTAAAATTATTAAAAGTAAATTCACTTGAAATAATTGCAATATTAATATTTTTTTTTGGTATATTATTTTGAGCTGTATTTTTGATCAATGTATCAAAATTTAAAGTTTTTTCATTCCGGTTAATAAAAAATATTTCTATTTTATCAATATTTAGAGCAGGATAAATTTGTATAATTCTTGGTACTCCATAAATATTTGGATCAATAAAATTATAAGTATACCATTCTGAATTATACAATTTTTCTGATTTTTTTAATTTAAATTCATTAATATAAATATATAAATTACTATTTTTATTTAATTTACTTTTTAATTTTAATACCATTATATCATCTAAATTCATTAAATCATTAAACTCAATATATAAATTATTATTATTCGGTATATAATTGTTTAAATTTTTATAATTAATAGTTATTTTATTTTCATTATTTGGTTTTTTATTTAAAAAAATCTTTTTCATATAAATAAATATAATAGTATATTTTTAATACTTAAACACAACCAGGCGCTCCATTTACATAGGCACGAGTTCGATAATACCAATTATCTGATTCCATTGTTTTATAATATACTTGACCATCAAAATCAGTAGGTAGAGACATTTTAATGATATAATAATTTATATCTTTAAAATTTTGACAAAAACGATAACGCAAATTACTCAATAATGCTAATTGAGTTGCATAAACGTTATACGAAAAAGAAGTATAAGAAATGCGCACAGGTCGAGATACTCGAAGTTTTTCAATCATTGTATCCTTAAATTCTGTAACCCAATAAATGACATCATTTTTATTTAGTTTACGAATAGCAATTTCATTATAATCCTCAATTTCCAGAATACTAGAAGATTCAAGAAGATTAATCATATCAATATATTCTAGATAATCTGGTGAATTACGAATAAAATTAGCAACTTCAGTGCGGTATTTAATATTAGTAAGATATTCACGAATACTTGTTACATAATATTCCATTTGTTCTTTCCATTGTTTCCTAATAGCCAAATTCTGAAAGTATTCCTTTTCATATTTCTTTTTCTTATCAAAAAAATCAGAAATAACAGTTTCAATACTATCATCTAGATAATAAAGATCTTTCTCTAATTTAATCACATCAAATTTAATTTGAGAAACAAATTCATCAATGGACATATTAGTATTTTCAAGTTTAATAAAATATTTAATAGAATCCAATAACATATTCAAAATACTTTTATCAAAATTACCGAAAAAGGGAATACCAGTAAATTCTCCAATATCATTAATACCAAAATAAATAGTACTATGATCCAACTTTGAATTTGCGAAAACGGCTAAATATTTTGGCAAATAATATTTAAAATAATGATCAATATTATCAAAGATCATAGAATTAAATCGGGTTTTGTCGATACTATTGTTCGTAATAATTTTTTCAATTTCATCTATATCAAAATATTTTTCACAATCGATTTTGAGCATAAATTCCTTAAACTCGATTTCAAGAGTTTCCCCAAAAGTAATATTATCACCAAGAATAAAAGTCATTTTTTTAATATATTTACTATTAGTAATTTAAAATTATCAATTTTTTTATTTTCTTATCATAATTCGTTTTATAGGAGTTTTAGTATTAATCTTTCGTGTATTTACATATAAAGGAGTTATATCATTATCTGTATTGATATTTTCATTCTCAAATTTTTGGTGTTTTTTTATTTTATCTTGCAATTCTTCTATTTTTCTATTTAAATTGTTATTTATATCAAGTTCTTCTTTAATTTTTTCATCTACATCATCATTAGTATCTGATTTGTTATAATTGAAAGATATTTTCTTGATTTTTTTAGAATTTTTATTATATATAATTTTATTTGGATTTATCATTAAAAGATTTGTAATAGAAGTAATACGTGGTCTAGGTAAATTAGTTATAATTTCATAAGTTAATATTTCATGAAATTCAATATTATTATTAAGCATTATATAACCAATCAACATATCTTCGTATAAATTTTCATTTATTAAATCAGGATAATTTTTAATATCATCGCATATTGTTTCAATAGTATTTTTACTAAGAATATAAAAATATCCTGCTCCCCAAGATAATTCTATTTCTAATTCATATGGTTTTGAATTTAAAATTAAATTATCACACTTACCAAAATGATAATCATGATTTTGTGGTACAGATTTGATTAATTTATGACCCATATAGTCATTATTTAATATATTTAAATTTAATAATGCATCATAATCTAAATTTAATTCCGTATCATCATCCATCTTAATTAAATAATCATAATTACTAAATTCTTTCAAAAATACATTTAATAATAAATTTGTTTTATTTACAAGATAATCAAAAGAATCATTACAATTTAATTTAATGAAATTATTATCATAATCAATCTCATATTCATTATCTAGTTTATCACCATATACAACAAAGACATCATAATTCATATTTGTATATTTTTCTATGTAATAACTGTGCATAAATGAATATTTACGACAAGAATATATTACTAAAAGTGCTTTCATAAATAAAATAAATTAATATTATTTTTACAAAAAATAAACCTAACTTTTTATATTTAAAAAATAGCTTTATTTAATAATATATATGATAAATATTAATAACTTATCAAAAAAACCGAATTTTCAAAATCTAAATAATAAACAATTTATTCCGTGTTTAACTATAGGTCATCATAATGAAGATATTAATAAAAATGCCAAATTAAGTAATTCTGATATTATCAATGACTTGAGAAAAGCTGCAGAATGTCATAAAATGGTACGTTATCAATTACATAATTATATTAAACCTGGAATGAAAATATTTGATATTTGTAATTTTATTGAAAAATCAATTGTTGAAAATTTTGGCCAAAATAATTTAAAAGAAGGTATTGGTTTTCCTATTGGTTATTCAATTAATAATTGTATTGCACACGATACAGCTTCTCCTACTGATAATAGAATATTAAACTTTGATGATGTTGTTAAGATAGATTATGGAACTCATGTTAATGGTAGAATAATAGATTCTGCATTTACATTAGCATATAATCCAAAATTTAAACCATTACTTGAAGCAACAAAAGAAGCAACTTGGTCTGCTATTAAAATGTTAGGTCCAGATACTTATGTTAATGATATTTCTAAAGTAATAGACGAAGTAATTACTAGTTATGAAATTGAACTAGATGGAAAAACTTATGATATTAAACCTGTTGCTACATTAGGAGGACATAATATCAGACCTTATACAATTCATGCAGGAACTCTTATTTTATGCAAACCAAATGATAACCAACTAATTCAAACTATGCGTATCAAAGAAAATGAATGTTATGCTATAGAAACTTTTGCTAGTACAGGAACAGGGAATTTTACAACTGAAAGTGATAATAACAATTTATATTCACTCAAACAAAATTATAATAAAGTTAATTTTAAATTAGATATTACAGGTAAAGTACTAAATCATATTAAAAATACGCATAATACTTTACCATTTTGTTCAAGATGGCTATTTGATAAATTCGGAACTAAATATAAAATGGGAATTAATGAACTTATTAAAAGTGGTATTATTAATGAATATCCCCCATTATGTGATATTAAAAATAGTTATAGTTCCCAATTAGAACATACTGTATATGTTCATGAATATGGAAAAGAAGTTGTTTCATTTGGAGAAGATTATTAAATAATATTTTTATTTAATAAATATATAATGAACTCTGGAAATATGTATGATATTATGTATGTTTTAACTTATATATATATAGTTCAATTACAAAGTTATTCAAAAGATATATTAGGTAAACAATTAAGAGAATATATAAGTGAAAATAAAACTGCTCAACATATTATTAATTTTATATTAATTCTTGTATTAATCTCTGTATTTGATAGAGAAAGAAGTATTACTGAATTATTAAAAGATACTACTATTGTATACTTTTTATATTTATTAACTACTAAACTTGATTTACAATTTAATATTATTATCTTATTTGGAATTCTATTCTTTTACTTTTATAAGAGAGAAACAGATATCAAAGAAAAAAGAATATTGAATGACTATGAATTAGATAATCAAATTAAAACTTCTTTAATAAAAAGTGATAATAAAAGAATGAAATTATTTCAATTTAGTTTAGCAGGCTTAATTGTATTTTTTTCTTTTTTTTACTTTAATAGAAAAAATATACAATATGGAGGAAATTTTAGTTATAATAAATTCCTATTTGATTAATTTTTCTTCTATAAATATATAAAATATGGTTCAAAAAAAAGGAACAAAAAAAAGTTCTACTAAAGGTAAAATTTTAAGAAAAGGTTCTGTTAAAAAGGCACATACTAGAACTCTTAAATCTGGTAAAAAAATTAGTGTAAAACAATCAAGAATGCCATCAACTTGGGTTACAGATGTAGGGCAACCTGGTAAAGGTCCTAAAGTATTACCTAAATTAGGTAATGAAATACATTTATCAAATTATGGATATTCTCTCAAGGATACAAAACAAGAAAGACAAAAATCTCTTAAAAAAGCCAGTAAAAAACACGGCACTCTTAAGGTTCTTAAAAGAACAAATTTAATTGCCAATTATTCGCAATGGAATGAACAAAACTATAAAAAACTCAGACAAGATGTAGAATTTCTCAAAAAAGAATATTCTGGTGAACAATCCAGATCAAAAGGTACTAAAAAAAGTAGTAAGAAAGGTAAAAAAAATTGATTTTAATATATTTAAAATATTATAAATAATAAATATTTATAATATGCCACCTAGAAAAAGCACTAAACTTGAAGAAGATAAAAAAGTTCCAGAAGTTAAGGAAGAAAAAAAACCCAAGGTATCAAAAGCAAAACAAAATAAAGATGTTAAAGAAATAGTTGAACCAGTTAAAGTAGTTGAACCAGTTAAAGTAGTCGAACCAGTTAAGAAGGCAAAAGCTGACAAAGTAAAAGATAAACAATGGGCAGAAGTTACAGATGATGGCGATTATCATAATAATGATGATCATCAAGAATCTGAAGAATCAGCAAAATCTTCATCAGAAGAAGAAAGTTCTGAATCTGAAGAAGAACTTTTACTTGAAAATATTAAAACAGTAACTGATAAAATTAACAAAATTAAAAATACTAAAAGTGTAACTGACTTCGACTATGAAGAAATGTTTGAATTAGATCAGGAAGAATTAAGCGATTATGATACTAATACACTTCTTAAAGTACTAATGGTACGAGGTACTAAAACAAATAATCCAATTTTATGGGGTAAATGTAAAACTCTTTTACAAATTCTTAATTTTGAATTAAAACCAAATCAACCACAAAGAAAACATTATAATAATAACAAAAAATATAATGCAAAAGATAATCAAAAACCAGAACAAACAAATAATGATAATAAAAAAGTAGATGAAAAAACAGTTACTAATAATGAACAAAATACCGAATCAAAAAAAATATCTAGTAATTGGAGAAAAGGTAGAGGAGGTAAAAAAGAATAATTTTTTTATAAAGCACGCATAATATAAGCAAGTACATAATATGGTGGTATATTATTATGTGGTTGGTTTCCACCTACATTATCAGTATTTTTGCCTCCACTAACATGAGTTCTACTACCATCGCAACTACCTCCTCTAAAGCAATTGTCAGCAGGAGCCGGTACACCTGAATGACCATGTGCTGGTATTTCATCTATAGTTAATGTATGTTTATTTGATCCACCTGTTTCATTAAGATTAAAAGTATATAATCTTTCATAAGATTTATCTCCAAAGCCTGTATAGCTATTAGTAGTATTGGCAACTGTACCTTGACCCAATATAAATCTGCCTCTTAAATCAGGAGTACCGTTAGCGCCGTCACATAATAACCATCCAGTTGGAGGTGTTGCCCCAGTCCAAGCAACAATTATACCTTTAGGTAATACATTTAAACTACCACCAATATTAACATTTTCTGTAACATCAAAATTAGTTACTTTCATTTTCTTTGTATTATAAATACTAGCAATATTAGAAATTGCTTCCAAATCAGTTGCAAAGTGTTCAGGTTTATTTAGAAAATTACCTAAATATATTAATAAAAATACCAGGGCTAATAAAATATAAATTATTTCCATTTATATTTTTATATTAGAAAAAAATAAAAAAACAGTAATTTTTTATATAGCACGCATAATATAGGCAAGAGCATAAAATGGTGGCATATTTTCGTGTGACTGATTTCCTCCTGTATTATTAGTTTGTGAATTAAAAGTACCTTGACCACTATTCTTAATTTGACCCTCTGTCCAATCACCGTGATGATGTAATCCAGCATTATAAAAATTATGTGAATGACTATGTGCAGGAAGTTGATCTACTGTAAGAGCAACTTTTTCAAAACCTCCTTTTTCATTTATAGTTCTTTCTGTTAGGGTTTCACCTTTACCTATACCTAAAACAAATCTACCTCTGAGATCAGGTGTTCCTTTAGTACCATCACACAATAACCATCCTTCAGGTGGTATTATACCAGTCCAAGCAACAATAACACCTTTAGGTATGACATTTAAACTACCACTAATATTAACATTTTGACCAATATTTAAATTCTTAGTAACATCTAAATTAGTTAATTTCATTTCTCCAGTATTATAAACACTAGCAATATTTGCAATACTTTCTAAATCAGTTGCAAAATATTCAGATGTATTAATAAAATAACCAATAACTAATAATATAACTATTACTATAGTAATAATATAACAAATATCCATTATATTTTTTATATTAGAAAAAAATAAAAATTAAATATTAAGTCTTCATTATATATGCAAGTGCATAAAATGGAGGACGATTATCAAATGGTTGATTTCCTCCTGAAGAATCAGTATTTTGATTAGTACCATTTGCCCAATTTAAAGATTGTCTATTATCACACCCACCATTTTTAAAACATGCATTATCGACATGTAATCCATGTGTATGTGATGGCATTTGAGCAGTTGTTAAAGTTATAGATTCAGTACCTCCAGTTGCACCAACATTATAACCTGGACCTGATCCAACTATAAAGCGTGATCTAAGGTCAGGTGTACCATTACCACCATCACAAAATACCCATCCAGCTGGTATTTTATCAATAGTCCCTGACCACATAGTAATAATACCTGTTGGTAATAAATTAAAAGTTCCCGCAGTTAAGGTTTTTGTAACATCTAAATTAGTTAGTTTCATTCGAGATGTATTATAAATACTTGCAATATTTGCAATTGATTCTAAATCAGTTGCAAAGTATTCATTATTATTTAAATAATAACATAATATAACAAGTATAATTATTACTAAAATTAGTATATTATTCATTATAGTTTTTATATTAGAAAATAATTAAATTTTTATTTATAAGAATTATATATAAAATAATAATCTATATTTATATATAAAATGAATTCAGTCAGACATCTAATTAATCTGGAAAAGAAATTTGTTGCAAATACATTCAAGTCGCTCAATTTAGTTATTGCAAGAGGTAAAGGACCTTATTTATATGATATAAATAAAAAAAAGTATTTAGATTTTTTATGTGGATTTAGTGCCGCGAATCAAGGTCATTCTCATCCAGAAATTATTAAAGAAGCAAAAAAGCAATTAGACAAAGTAACTATTATATCAAGAACAGTATATAGTGATAAATTTTCATTATGGTCAGAATATGTATGCAATTATTTTAATTATGAAAAAGTATTACCTATGAATTCAGGGGCAGAAGGAGTTGAAACTGCTATTAAATTAGCGAGAAGATATGGTTATGTTAATAAGGGTATTAGTAATAATAATGCCAAAATAATTACATTTAAAAATAATTTTCATGGTAGAACTATTGGAGTAATATCAGCAAGTACAAATGATTCTTATAAAGAAAACTTTGGACCATATTCTGATGGTTTTATTTTTTGTGAATATAATAATTTAGAAAGCGTTAGGAATATTGTTTATAATAATCCTGATATATGTGCAATTCTTATCGAACCTATTCAAGGAGAAGGAGGTATTCAAGTTCCTGATACTGGATATTTATCTGGAATAAAAAAATTATGTGATGAAAAAAATATATTATTGATTGGTGATGAAATCCAATCTGGATTAGGAAGAACAGGAAAAATGTTATGTTTTGACTATGAAAATGTAAAGCCAGATATATTAATTTTAGGAAAATCATTAGGCGGAGGTATAGTCCCTATTTCGTGTATATTAAGTTCAGATAAAATAATGAGTTTATTTAATATTGGTAGTCACGGTTCTACATTTGGAGGGAGTCCATTTGCTTGTGCTGTCTCAATTAAAGCTTTAGAAGTAATTAAAAATGAAAGTCTAGTAGAAAAATCTTACGAATTAGGTCAATATTTTAGAGATAATATTGCACCCAATCCCCTTATTAAAGAAGTTAGAGGCAAAGGACTATTTAATGGTATTGAATTTAATATAGATGAACTTAATAAAAGAAATATAGATACATATACAATATGCGAAAAAATTTTAGAAAATGGAGTAATTTCTAAAAATGCCAATAATAATGTTGTAAGATTTACTCCTCCTTTAATTATAAAAAAAAGTCAACTAAGAGAAGGTTTACAATCTATAAATTGGGCTCTTAAGAAACTTATATAATATTAATAAAAAAACTATAAAATAATAAAAAGTATATTACGTTATAATTTATATTTATTTTTATTGTCGATTATATTACTTTTGTATTTTAGAATATAAAAGTATTACACTGTGCGAAAATGCAGTAGGTAAATATTGCCTACTATATAACTTTTAATTTTATGACTGCATTTTTGGATTTTTCATGGAATTTTTATTTTTACCAAATATTAGTACTCTATATATCTTTTATACTTTTCATGAAATTTCACACACATATTTTAAAAAACTTTGTGTGTGGAAAATCGCGTCAATTATAATAATGTCTAAATTTATAAAATTCTTAAAACTTTATCTTTTTCTTTATCTTTTTATTAGCCGACTTATATACCAAAAAATTATGCAAAAAAAGTTGTGTCTAAAATTTTAAAAAATTGCAGAAAATTACAATTTTATCGAAAGTAAACAGCAACTGAAATACAGTGACTGCATTTTGGACTGCAGTAAATGCAGTAAAAACTGCATTTTTTTATGTTTCTAATATATAAGAATAGTATGTTTTATTGTAAAGAATGCGTATATACTGCCAAAAATTCAAGTAATTTTGCAAATCACAAAAAAACTGAGAAACATAAAAATAATTTGGATAAAAAGTGTATCATTGGCGAAGAAAATGACAGCGAGTCTACACCAGTCTACACTCAGTCTACATTAATGTATACTAAAATGTATACTCAAAATGCAGTGAATAATAATTATATTTGTTCAAAATGTGGATTTTCCACGACCCATAAGTCAAGTTATTATAGACATAATAAAATGTGCGATAAAAAAGCCAATGATATGGAATTAATGCTAAAACTTGAATTATTAGAAAAAGAAAAGGAAATGATAAAAAAAGTAGAAGAGGAAAAAATAGAAATGTATAAAAAAATAGATCAAGAAAAGACGCAAATTATAAAAGAAAAAACGGAATTATTAAATTCTTTTATGGCAAATGCAAATCATATTATTAACAAAGCTCAAGACAACACAAAGATTACTGCACAGGCTATGCAAACGGTGAGCGTAAGTGCTTTAAAATATGCAAATGATAAGTTCAAAGATACTCCTGCACTAATACCCATAGAAAACTTTAATATTAATAATCTTAGCTTTGATAATGAAAATGATAGAAAACAATTAACAGAAATATTAATATATAATGCCAAACAAAAGTCTTTAGATAAATTACTTGGAAATCATATAGTCAAGTGCTATAAAAAGGAAAATCCTGAAGAACAGTCTTTTCATACTACAGATTGTTCGCGATTAAATTATATAGTAAGAGATTTATTAGAAAATGCTTTAACTTGGTCTGTTGATAAAAATGGTATTAAAATATGTTCTTCTATTATTAAACCATTAATAGAAAAATGTATTGAAATATTATTAGAACATCAAAAAGATTTAATAGAAGAAATGGCACAAGGAAATTATCAAAATAAAGAAACAGTGCAAACTATTATAAGTGTTTTAATGTCAATAGATAAAGGGTCATTAGAGAGTGATATAAATAAATATATTGCTCCATTTTTTAATTTAAATAAATCATAATAATTAGGACTCTTATAGCTAAAGCAAAATTATTTATAAATATCCAGAGTTGAGGAAAATTAATTAATGTAAAATTCATGGGCATGCGAAATTTCACACACAAACTTTGTGTGGAAAAAAAAACGACACCATGACTTTTAAATATTTGTATATTTTATTAACAATTAATAAGTCAATGTGTTACTTTTAAAATTAAATATATAATTTTAAATATATATTATATATTTTTTATAAATATCCTAAAAGTAATCCACACGATTAAAAGTGTCTTTTTGTTTCCATAATGGAAACATTTGGAAACTATAAGAAATATTTTATATAAATCAATATATATGATGTATTGTTGTACTTTATGTAATTATAATACCGATGATAAAAGAAATTTTTATAGACACCAAAAGACACTCCGACATATCAATCAAAAGTCATCAAACATATCAATTAGTGTCGTCGGAACAGCTTCGGAGACACATGGAACTTTTCAGGAGACACCAAAGGACACTGTAAATTTAACTACAAATATTATATGTGAAAAATGTAATAAAATATTTTTGTCACGATCTGGACTATATAAGCATACAAAATCATGTGAAAATCAAATATCCAATAATGAATTGTATTTAAAATTAAAATATACTGAAAAAGAAAAAAATTTATATCAAAAATTAGAAGAAGAAAAATCAGAATTATTAAATAATTTTATGGCAAATGCAAATGTTCTTTTAAATAAAGCAAATGATAATACAAAAATAACAGCCCAAGCAATGCAAACAGTCTCAGTAAGTGCCCTTAAATATGCTAATGATAAATTCAAAGAAACTCCTGCATTATTACCATTAGATAATTTTAATATAAATAACTTAAATAAAAAAGAATTAACAGAAGTTCTTATTTATAATGCAAAACAAGAATCATTAGATAAATTATTAGGTGATCATATAGTAACATGTTATAAAAAGGAAAATCCAGAAGAACAATCTTTTCATACAACAGATTGTTCGCGACTTAATTATATTGTCAGAAATTTAATAGAAAACGCCTTAACTTGGTCAGTTGATAAAAATGGTATTAAAATATGTTCTTCTATTATAAAGCCATTAATAGAAAAATGTATTGAAGTATTATTAGAACATCAGAAACATTTGATTGATGAAATGGCTTTAGGAAATTATCAAAATAAGGAAACTATACAGACTATTATATCAGTCTTAATGTCAATCGATAAAGGATCGTTAGAGAGTGATATAAATAAATATATTGCACCATTTTTTAATTTAAATAAAAACTGATAGAAATTATATTTTAACATATTTTTATTTATCTTATTATTATAAAATGAAATATCCTGAAATAAATGATGATGAATTTTATGATAAAATATCCAATATATATAAAGAATATCAAATCCCTAAAAAAAAGAAAACACTTGAAGACATATGTTTTCCAAAAAAATTCGAATTACAAAATTCACAGAAATTATTAGGACAATACATTAATCCAAAAACACCATATACTGGAGTTCTTGTTTATCATAGAATCGGTGCAGGTAAAACCTGTACAGCTGTACAAATAGGAGAAGCTTGGAAGAAACATAGAAAAATTGTGGTTGTAGTACCTGCTTCTCTTAAAGGCAACTTTAGAAGTGAATTAAGAAGTTTATGTGCAGGAGAAAACTATTTAACAAATGAAGAACGTAAACAATTAACAGAATTTCATCCTTCTAGCAACGAATATCAAACAATTATAGAGAAGAGCGATGATAGAATAAATAAATATTATAAAATATATTCATATAATAAATTTATAGAACTTGCCCAAAATGATAATATTAGTTTGAAAAATTCTATTTTAATAATCGATGAAATCCAAAATATGGTTTCAGAAGAAGGTACTTATTATAATGTACTATATGATTTAATTCATAATAGTCCAAAAGATTTACGTGTAGTATTACTTAGTGCAACACCAATGTTTGATAAACCACATGAATTAGCCTTAACTATTAATTTATTAAGACCAAAACACGAAATACCAATTGGCCGTGATTTTGATAAACGTTTTATTAGAATTGTAAAAGATAAAGATGATAATTATATATATGAAGCTAAAAATTTATGTTCATTTAAACAAAGTATAAAAGGTCTTGTTTCATATTTTAGAGGTGCACCTCCACACGTATTTCCAGAGATGACAATTAAATATATTAAATGTGAAATGAGTGAATTTCAATATAGCGCATATAAAGGAATTTTAAGAAATGAAGCAAATCAACCAGATTTTAAAAGTGCCAAGAAAAATGCTGTAGAATCGTTAAGTGTTACTAAATTACCAAATAATTTCTTTATAGGAACCCGTTTTGTCTCTAATGTTGTATATCCTAATAGAAAAGTTGGAGAAGAAGGATTAAAATCATTCAAAGGTAGTAAAATATTAAAAGACTTACATATTTATTCATGCAAATTTGATAAAATTATGAAAAAAATACAAGGGTCAACAGGAAAGGTATTTGTTTATTCAGGATTTAAAGAAGAAGGAGGAATTAAAAGTTTTGCAAGAGTATTAGAAACTTTTGGTTATAAAAATTATGTAAAAGATGGAGAAGGACGTAAACGATATGCAGTTTGGTCAGGTGATGAAAATATAAACTTAAAAGAAGAAATTAAGAGTGTTTATAATCAAAAATCTAATTTAGATGGTTCTAAATTAAAAATATTAATATTATCTCCTGCTGCTAAAGAAGGTATATCATTAGCAGGTGTAAGACAAGCACATATATTAGAACCTTATTGGAATATGGCGCGTTTGCAACAAATTATTGGACGTGGGTCAAGATTTTGTTCACATAAAGATTTACCAGAAGAAGAAAGAAATATTAAAGTATATATTTATTTAGCAACGCATCCAGAAGAAGAAGAAACAGTTGATGAATATATAAATCATTTAGCAACTCAAAAAAATAAATTAGTCGGAGAATTTGAAAAAGTTATAAAAGAAAGTGCTATTGACTGTAAATTATTTAAAAATGCAAATTACTATCCTGATATGGGAGATGAAGATTTTAAATGTGAATAATAGAGTAATAAAATATATTGGTTTTTATTAAAAAATAATTATGTTATTAATTTATATATAATAAATGAATTTACCTACCGATGCTAATACTATAGTTGCATTAGTTATTATAGTTGTAATTATTGTTTTATATTATTCTTATTATTTTGTAAAAGATATGATGCAATCTGAAATTAAAGATTTTTATGTTAAAACTGAGAAATTAAAATTTAAGAAAGACAAAAAAGATAAAGAATTTGTAATTCAAAAACAAAATGAAGAAGTAAAAAATAATATGGAATTTAAACAATTAGATGATTTTAATTTTGACAATATAGAAATTGATAATATTGATGATGAAATTGTTAATAATATGGAAATTGAAAGTTTTATCGATCCAGTAAAAAATAAGGATCCAGATCAAAATCAAATTTTATCTGACAGAATTTTTAATATATAATAGTTTATTTCGACTGAATTTTTTGTTAATTTATAATATTATGAAATATTTGATAATTATCATAATATTGTTTATTTTTATAATGTACTATAATTTATTATTATCTAAAAGAGAACAAGAAATTTTTAAAACTAGTAAAAAATATAATAATTTAAAAAAGAAAATTCTTTCATTAGAAAAGGGTAAAAATAAAGATAAAAAAATAGAATCCATTATAGACAATATGGAAGTTCAAACATTGAATAATACTAATGATTCTATTTTTACGGATAATTACGAAAACAATGATAATAATGATGATATACATAAAAATGATGGAGAATCATTTGAACTATTTACTGAATATAATACATAAAAAAGTTGATTTTTTAAATAAATGGAATATAATTAATAAATTATATTATATAAAATGCCTAAAGAAGATACTAAATCCAAATCTAAAGATGTTAAAGACACCAAAGAAGTTAAAAGTAAACATAACCAAGCTACAGATAAAGCAGGTCTATCATTTAACGTAAATACTACTAAAAATTGGATGAAAAAACAATTTGAAGTAGTTGGTGTTGATCATCCTAAATTTCATGGAGCACATGTTGGTCTTACAGCAATTGTTGAATCACTTCTAATGAGTGTTCTTAATCATGTAAATTCACATCTTCCAAAAGATAAATCTTCACTATATAAGATTACACTTCCTGCCCTTTCAGTTCCACTTCAACTTGACGTTGATTATGCAAAACTGTTTAAAGATTCAGTAGCAAGTTTCGATGTAGATACTAATTATACTGAACAATTTTGGATGTCGAAGAATGATGTAAATTCATTCATTGAAAGCCATTATGGTGATAATATTCAAGTTGAAGCTAAAGCTTATAATATGCTTTGCTATCTCCTACTTAAATATGCAGTTACTATTACCAAAACATCGCATCATCTGATGTCATATGCTGGTAAAAAAACTCTTGAACCAAAAGCACTACGAGCTGCTGTTCTAATTCATACTCCAGATACTATTTCTAATACTATTATTATGAAACTTGATGATGCTATTAGCCAATTCAGTGAATCAAATGAAGATGAGGATGAAGATGAGGAAAAAGAATCTAAAAAAGGAAAAGATACTAAAGATGCCAAGAAAAAAGCTAAAGAAGAGAGCGATGATGAAAGTGAAGATGAAAAAGAAACTAAAAAAACTTCTAAAAGTAAAAAAGAAGTTAAAGAAGTAACTGATTCCGAAAGTGAAGATGATTCTGAATCAGAAGATGAATCAGAAAGTGAAGAAAAGCCAGCACCCAAAGCTGCTAAAAAGGGCACTGAAAAAGAAGATAAGAAAGTAAAGGTTAAAAAGTCAAAAGACTAATTTATTTATAAAATTTGAATTATTAAATTAATAACTTAATAAAATTATATTAATTTAGTGAGTTTACTAAAATATTTAAATCAAAATATTACAGAAAATACACAAAAAAGTAATTATATAGAATATTCCCATATAATTGGTGAATTAAAAAAACAAGATAAAATTGATTTACTTGAATATTCTTATTTAAATAATTTTATCAAAGAACCATTTTTGATAAATATAAATTGGTTAATTGATATATTAAATAATAATACTAATGACGATGAAAAAATAAAAATTACAAATAGTTTTTCTAAATTAATGCAAGATAAACTAGAAGTAAATAAAAATATTTATAATGACTTGATAAATAATAAATATTTAACTTTTTCTAATAACCAACAAAAAGCATTAAAAAAACTAATTAAATTTTTAACAGATTATAAACAAAAAACATTTGGTCTATATGGATATGCAGGAACAGGTAAAACTACCACACTTGTTGAATTTGTAGCATATTTATTGGAAAATAAATATATAAAGTCAGTTGCATTATCAGCTCCTACTAATAAAGCTGTAAATATAATTAAATCTAAATTTAGACATCATTTAAAAAGACTTGCTAGAATAGAATATGATTTATCTTTTGATGATCTAGTTGCAGCATTAGAAAAAAGAGGTCTTAAAGTAGATTTTATTACTATTCATAAATTATTAAATTATAAAAATGATTTTGATACAGAAGGAGATAAAGTATTTTTAAGAAACGGAAAAACAAATCTTAATGATTATGATTTAGTAATTATAGATGAATGTTCAATGATACCTTATATGATTATTAATAATATTTATGATGATATACGTGAAATTGTTTCTAAATCTGGTAATAATTATCAAAAATTTCCAAAAATATTATTCAGTGGAGACATTTGTCAATTACCACCAGTTAATGAACAAAAATCTATAATATTTTTAAATATTTTTGAAGGAATTAAATTAAAAAGTATAATATCTTTTCCTGAATTAAAAAAATATTATGAAAATAATGAAAGTAAAAGTAAATTTAAAGTAGAATTTACAGAAGAATTATATGAACAGATAATTATAAATTTAGAAAAGGATTTATTAAATATGAAACATTTTACATTGACTGAAGTAGTACGATCTAAATTAACCAATGTAGTAAACCTATGTTATAATATTAGAGAATGGATAGATAATATTGTTAAACAACCCCGTATTAAAGATTACGTTGGACAAGGAGTTTATATTTATAAAAATACTGATCCAAAAAATAAAACGAATAATGAATGGTTTAAAAAATATATGACATATCATGAATCAAAAGAACATCCATCTAATATTATTTTAGCTTGGACAAATAGACAATGTGATATTTATAATGATTCTATAAGAAAAATTATTTTTAAAGATAAAACTTCTATTAATAAATATGAAGTTGGAGATATTTTAATTTTAAATGATTTTTACATATTAGATGAAACAAAAGAAAGAAATAAAAAAGATAATTCTAATCGGTTTTATACATCGGAACAAATAAAAATTACTGATTTAGAAATTATTATAAAAAAATGTAATAGCTTTTCTGATTGTTTACCAAAACAATTAACAAACTTAAAAAATATAGAAAAATTAGAAACTAAATTTAAACAGTATATAAATAAAATTAATAATCTAAGTAAAAGAGAATACAAGTGTTGGAAAATTTATGTTAAAAAATTACAAGATTTAGATATACAAGAAGATGATACTCATCAATTATATGTAATACATGATGAATCACAAAAAATTCTAGAAAATGATAAAGTTAAAATATTGAATGAAATCAGAAAACTAAAATGGGAACTTGAAAAAAATCCAGATTATTCTAAAACAATAGAAAAGTATATTTTAAAACAATTATGGAAAGAATGGTCAAAAATATATTCAGAACCATTTGCAAATGTAAATTTGGGATGTTCTATATCTTGTCATAAATCACAATCAAGTACTTATTTTAATGTATTTGTTGATGCTGATGATATTTTAAATAATAATAATAACGATGAAGCCAAAAGATGTATTTATACTGCCCTAACTCGTGCATCTAATGAAATCCATATTTTAATTTAAAAACTCTTTTAAGAAATAACGAATATTAAAGTTTAATTATGAATCGTATACAGAAATATCAGGATTCCATTGATAAATTCTTTAAAACTCGATTATATTTGATGTATTTAGATAATACCGAATGTAATATAATAACTGATTCAATTAAAAAAAATAATTTTTTCGTAACAATTTTTTTATTAACGATAACGAATAATATAAATAAAAAAAATAAAATCCATCAACACGGGTATTATATTGGTAGTTCGATGGAATTAGCATTTTTGCTTCAAAGAAGTATCGAAAAAGAACAAATATTTAATTTAAATAATCAAAATTATATTAAAATTACCAATTTAATAAATATTTTATTATCCCAAAATCTTGAATTAGCTTCAAGTGTTTTAAGCAGAGAAAAATTAATGAAGAATTATTCATCAGTATTTAAATTGGTAAATAATAAAATTATTACAATATTAAATGATAAAAAAGAATATAATTTAGAATCATTAAAAAATACAGACTTAATTAATTATAAATTTAAAAATTTAGAAAAAATAAAAAGTATTTTTAATAAAAATAATCAATTAAATGAACAAGAAATAATTCAATATATTGAAAATAAATATTGTCCAATATTAGAATTAGCTGGATTATTAACATGGAATTTAGCAGGAGGACAAGATAATATTACAAAATATATTGAAAAATTGGGTTATTATTATGCATTTTTAATTAAAATATATTATGATTTAATTGAATTTGAAACTGATATTGAAAATAAATATAATAAATTTTATCCAAATATTATTATTAATTTAGGAATTCAAAAATCATTTGAATATTTTATCATGTACAAAAAAAAATTTATTGAATTATCAATAAAACTAGGTTTATTCTCAAATACTATTAAAGAGGTACTTGATTTAATAGAGACTAAATTGGACATATTTATAGAAAATACAATGCCATTTTTAGAAGAAGTATAAAAATTTATTTTATCAATTAAATAATATATGCTATTAAATTTTTTTTTAGGAGGATTAATAGGATTAATATATTATTTAATTGTATGTCAAATATCCCATAATTTATATCTTGTAAAAGCAACTCCATTATCAACACAAAGATCAATATTATTTTTGTATTTTGGTGGATTAATTGGATTATTTTTAGGATATAATATGAATAATAAAACAGCAAATTCTGGATTAAGAATTGGATTATATTTTGGTTCAAGTTTATTAATATTTAACTCTATGTTAATTAATTGGGAATATATGTCAAATGAAACAAAATTATTATTATTAGGAATAAATTTTGGATTAATAATATGGTATTCTTATTGTAAAGTTAATTTAAATAAGAAAAAGGGAAAAAAATTAAAGGACAGCAGCTAAAGTTGAGAGACCAGTGCTGAGTTCAGGGCTTAATAAAGCAGCAGCCATAAGTCTATCACCAGTATTTAAGGCATTGCCAACCAAGCTATATCTTTTGCATGTAAGATAAACAATAACACCAATAAGAAGAAGAACGAGTAATAAGATAACCCAGTTAACAACTGTTCTGGCAACATTTCTTGTGCGAGTTCTAAGTGTTGGTCCAGCAATAGGTTGGGGTTGTTGGATCATTTCCATATGTTGGTTGAGCTTATCAAGATTTGATTCACCACCTTGGTTGAGAACAATTTGGTGTTCAACTTCACCGTGACCTCCCATAACTCTACCATAGAGATTTTCAGCAGATCTACCAACAAATGAAGCACCTGATTTAAGAGCACCATATGTGGCAGAGCCAGCTCTTTCAACAGCTCCTAATGTAGCTGAACCAGCACTTTCAACAGCACCAAGTGTAGCTGAACCGGCTCTTTCAACAGCACCAAGTGTATATGAACCAGCTCTTTCAACAGCTCCGAGTGTAGCTGAGCCGGCTCTTTCAATAGTATCAATAGGATGCATTAAAGCAGATTCAGATTCTTCTAATAAACTAGCACCAAAGCTGTGAACAGGTTGGCAAGATTTAACAGTTTCGTGTTCAACACCGCTAATATTATCGGTCATAATTATATATATATTATATATTTATAAAAAATTTAAAAATGAATTAAAATATTTATTTTATATAAAAATTATATTTTGTTTTACATTTTCTAATATAATTTATATATGAGTTCCGATATATATTGCGGGATTAAAAAAGTTCCTAAAAATAAGAAATTAGGGTCAATGAAAGATTGTGCAGAAAAAGGTCAAGTTACATACTGGGGGTTAAAAAAGATTGATACTAAAATATTAGAAAATACAAAAACTGTCAAAAAAATGTCATTAGATAAAACTAGAACAAATAAAATTAAATTAGACACAAGATTAAAAAAATTAACCAAAGACTTAGATGCTGCTAAAGATAAAGAAAAAAAAAGTACACTTAAAAAGGAAATTACTAAAACTAAGAAAGATTTAGAAAAAGCGACAAAAGAATATAAAGAAGCATTTAGACTTGCTGAAGAAAAGAAAGCATCTAAATCTTCAAAGAAAAATAAAAAAAATTGAAGTTACATTTAATTATTAACTAAAATAATATATAAAATGGAAGTAATTAATAATGGAAAGAAAATACTTGATGATAATCTTACACAACAAGATTTATTGATTTTTAAAGTAGAAGTATTTGATAGACTTTATTGTATTATACAGTCTATTGAAAGAAAAAAGATTAGTACTAATATTGATTATAAGACTGAATTAAAAAAGTTAATTCGCGAATTCGATATCAATTCAGTCAACCTATTTTTCACAGAATTAAGCTGTGATCAAAATTTAAAGAAAGATAATGAAATATATAAAAATATAATTCATTATTCAAATGAAATTAATAGTATGAAAGCAATGAAAAATACATCACGATTTTCCATATCATATGTCTAAATTTTTTTTATAAATATTAATTATATAATAATGACTGAGAAAAAGCCTTTAACTGGTAGTATTGAACAATCTAAATTTTTTGAACAACAGGTTAATTTAAAATCAAATTATAATCCTAATTCAAAAGATAATGTTAGCTATCAACTTGATTCTGAAAGAAATACAAAAAAAATATCAAAGTGTCTCGTTCATATTACTTGTGAAACTGCCAAAATAATTAAAAATAAATTACAGGAATATATATGTATTGTTAATAATGAACATAAAGCAGGAATTCAACGGTTAGTCGAAATGGAACAAATATTTAATACTATACCAAAAGATATGAAAGAAAGATTAAAATCACTTCAACAAGAGTTAATTAAATCAAGAACACATATTGATGAAATAAGAAATAATTTAAGAACATTAAGAATTAATTTAAAACAACCATTAGAATGTTTTGTATTTTTGAAACATTTTAGAGAACCAATAAAAGCACACATTATTGCACTTGAACCAAAAACAAATGGTTTTGATATTAAATATCTTGATGAAAATAAAAAAGAAAAATTTTTGAGTAATATTAAATTTGATCAATTATGTATTGGCCATTCTAATGAAAATATTACTAAACCTACAGATGAATGTATATTAGAAAATATTAATTGTCAAAAAGGAGGAAGTAACATAATTAAAGACATGAAAGGCGGTGCTATCGACGATTCTATTTCAACTGATAGTTTATGTTAATTTCACCATCTTGATATTTATAATATAATTTTGTCATAGTAATTAACCACAATGTAGTTGTCATAGTCCATGTCCATTTTGAATAATCAACATTTTGATTCATAAAATTATAAACAGGGCCAATTACTTTATATGATAAACAATCATCATCATTAACTGGATTTCCTCCATTCATTTGTATTCTAACAAATTTTTCAGCGACAGTTATTGCACAAGTATCATTATTTAAAAGCCAGTGTAACATAATAAATGGAACTATAAAAGAGTGTAAAAATAATAAGAATAATGAATTAGTAAATGGCGTAATAACAACAAATAATATAACAAGGATATGAATAAGATTAATTAGAAATAATAATATATTATTAAAATTCATATAATTATATATTTAATGAATAAAAAAATATATAATTAAAATATAATAATGGGAGATAAAGAAAATAAAGAAGTTAATATAATTGAAGCATATTTAGAATATAATAATCAATTAATTATTTTTATTTCTGGATTATCAGGTTCTAATAAAAGTAAAATAGGGCAAAATTTAGCAAAAGAATTAAAATTAGAATTTATAAATACTCGCGACTATATAGATACTGAAAAATTTGAAGAAGTTGAATTACCAAATAAAGAAAAAGTTAAAATTTATAATAATTATAAATGGGATGAATTAATAGAAAAAATTAATAAAGATAAAAAAAGAGGTGTAATTGTATGTGGAGAATTTTTTCCAAAAGACAAATTAAATGACTTATTTGTAGATTTACATTTACATATTAAATTATCAAAACAGAATATTATTAAAAAGAGATTAGAATATATTGAAAGTTTAGATGAAGATAAAAAGAAAAATTATAAAGATAATGATACTGAAGTATTAATTATAAATCAAATTATTTATCCTTATTATTTAGATATCTTACAAAAATCACATATTAATAAATTTATTAATGCAAATGAATATTTTGAATTAGAAGATTTTAATAATAAAGTTACTGATAAAATATTTGAAGAAATAATCAATACAATTGTACAAAATTTAAAAAGTAAAAATTTAGATAAATATATAGTTTATTAAAAAAAACTTCTTTACATAATATATAATATGGAAAATATAACTCGTAAGCTAGAAAAATATAGAACTAAATTAATTAATGCAACAGAAGAAGATAAAATAGAATTATATAATCTTAAAATGCAACAATATTTAATTCTTCAAAAGCAAATGATAAAGACAGGTGGTTCATCTAAAGAAATTTTTGCTGTAACAGATAAAAATATAGAAAAAATTACAGAAGAAACAGCAAAGAAAATTAAATCTCACGAAGATGTATATACAGCAGATTCAGTCAAGAATTTATTAAGTAATATTGCTGACAAAGTAAAAGAACATTCTGAAGATTACAATGAACTTCAAAAAGAAAATAGTGAAATTACAGCTCAATTAATTCAATTACATAGAGATGCTTCTAATATCGCAAAAGCATCTAATATCACTGATTCGCCAATAGTAGAAAATATAGAACAAGTTATGAAATTATTTAAACCAATTCAAAACGTATTAGTCGAATATTATGCCAAAGAATTAAAAGAATTAGCAGGTACTAATCCTGATGAACATAAATTAAAAATAATATCTGATGAATTAAGATTATTTGATAATGAATCAACTATTAAACAATTAGCCGAAAGATTAATTGAAGAAAAAGAACAATTACCTTCATCTATTAGACATATTTTATATGGTCACAACGAAGAAGAAGTACCCCAAGAAGTACCAATGGAAACAGAAAGAAAAGAAGAAGCTGTTTTAGCAGGAGGAAAAAGATATATTTATAAGAAATACTAAGTTTATTAAATTTATTATATAAAAAATATAATAAAATTATGGTTAAATGACAAGTTATTTTTTATCTAAAACAAAATAAGGTGCAATATAATTGTTTATATTTTTCTTTAATTTATCTCTATCAATTTCTTTTAATATATCAGCTAATACTTCAAATCTCTTAATTTCATCTACTGTAGGTATTTTTTTGGTATTTCGTTTCATTTCTTGATTATATTCCTTACATTTTTTCTTTAATAATCTTATTACTTTTTTTGTTATCGGTTCAACTAACAAATATTCCAATTTAACACCATTATTATCATTAGTCCATTTTGATTTATTTTTTTTGATTTTTATTGTACTTTCATAGTCTTTCTTTACTTCATCATAATTATCATCTGTATCAGTGTCACTTTCACTATTATCTGGATTATAATCGTCTATTTCGTCAGACGATTCGTCATATAAATATCCCAAATTATCTTCTAATTTTACTAAATATTTTCTACGTGACACATCAGTTGCATGAAATGATTGTAATTGTAAATCGTCCTTTTTATAGTGTTTAATTATATGATCACCTATTACCTTATGTAGACATTTATTATTATGTAAATAAATAATATTTTCCATTAATTTATCTATTTGTGTATCATCATTTAAATCAATTCCATTTAATGTATAATTTGATATCTTTTTTAATGGTGGTGCATTTTTAAAATGTTTATTTACATAATTCAGGTTATTTGTATTTGCATTTATTATAATACCATTATTAATATTTTTAGCTTTTTCTGATAGTTCTTTATAGATTTTTGCAGTAACTACAAGCTTTTCAATTTCCTTATCTTTATTTAATAATTCTAATTCTTTTTCTTTTTCGATATTAACTAATTTTTGTTTTAATTTCTCAATTTCATCATCTTTAATTTTTAATAATTCTTTTTCTATATTTAAAATATGTTTATTTGATTTGTTATGATGTCGTAAATTTGATTTATCATCTGTTATATAATTACAAATTAAACATTCATACATTTTATAATATAAATAAACATTTTTATTTTTAAGTAAAATTTCCAAACTCACAGAGGTTAAGATTTTAACCTAAAAAGTTAATTTTTTAACCCGGGGGGTTAAAATTTTAACCCGAAAAGTTAATTTTTTAACCCCTGGAAATTGCAATATTTTTATAAATTTTATAGCAAATTATTTTTTATAATTTAAAAAAGTATTATAAACTAATAATTTTACCCTAACAATATTTACTTATTCTGAATTTTATCTTATAAAGAAATTTTTTCACACACAAGGATAAGGTTTGTGTGTAAATTTTTATTTTTGGACTATAAATTTAAATAATAATTATTTTTAAACTCTAATTTTCATGTAATTAATGTCAAAAATATTTTACTAAGTTTATTATATAGGAATATAATAAAATGGATAATACATTAATGGATATTTATAAAATTGTAGAATATTATAAAACAGAAGGTCATCCAGATTATTCTATATTAAATATAAAAAAATTAAAACCAGAGGAAATATATGAATTAATTGAATTTTATGAAAATTATATAATTAACTATCATTTATATGTATATGATATATTAAGCCAAGAATTATTTCTTAAATTATTAAGAACAAGAAAGATAAATGGTTTAGATCTTATTTTAGAAAAGAAACTAGATGAAATAAAAAAGAGAACAAGTAATCCTAAAATATTAGACAGAATCGAATATATAAAAGAAAATTCATATAAAATTAATTCAATTAAAAAGATGGAAGAATTAATTCAATTATTAAAAGAACTGAAAGTAGATAATTTAACAGAATTAGAAAATTTATGTTTTATGATAAAAAAATTGGCAATAATTAAACTAAATAGATTTACGGTTGATGATATTAAAGAAATTAAAAAGTTTGTAAATAAATTTGATTTAACTAATAAAGATTATATTAAAACAGAATTAGATGAAATTATATTAGATAAAAAAAATATAGACAGTATTAATAGCATTTTTAAAAAGGAAATGGATTATATTAAGAGAAATAAAATGTTAGATAAATTAGTAGCTCATTATGATAAAATAAAAAATTGATAAATTTACAGTTTATTAAAAAGAATTATTATTAAAATGAATCTTGAAGATTATATAGAAAGAGAAAACCAGCATTTATTTGGTGATGGTTTTTATGAAATTAAAGAAGATGATCCATTTTGGTTATATGAAACATATCAATCAACAGATAATATTGATAAACCTCAAATACATTCATCTTTTAAAAATGATAGTCCACCATCTTATGTACAAAGTCATTCAATTGATTATAATTATCGTCCAAGACTACAAGGTTATATTGGTTCAGATATGCATATAGAAAGTTATCAAAATAATGCAGAAAAATCATGGTTATTTAATTTGGAAACCCACGATACCAAATTAATTATCGATGATTTAGACGACAATGAGATTCCAGAAATGTTAATGCATTATGATTGGGTAGAAGATCTTGAAATTGATTCACAAAAAATTAAAAAGATCAAGAATCTTCCAATAAATCTAAAAAAACTTAGTCTATTTAATAATTCAATAGAAACAATAGAAGAAGGAACTTTACCAGAATCATTAGAAAGTATAAATTTATCAAGAAATAAAATTAGTATACTAAAAAATATTCCAAAAAAAGTAAAAGAACTTGATGTATCTCATAACCAAATAAAAGAATGTCATTTATATTTTAATGAAGAATTAGTAGAATTAAATATTGAATCAAATCTACTTGATAAAATTCCACAATTTAATGATAAACTAAAAATATTAGATATTGCACAAAATAAACTAACATCGTTAGATGGTATTGTAGATTCAATTGAAGAATTAGATATTTCAATAAATAAATTAGAAAATATATCTAAATTACCTGAAAATTTAAAAAAGTTAAATGCATTTGACAATAAGATTAAATTAGTTCCAACTTTTCCTAAAAATATAGAACATATTGATTTAAGTTTTAATCAATTATTTTGGCTTCCTAAATTACCAGTAACAATGCAAAAAGGAGATTTTTCAAATAATAATATTAGTTTAATTGCTCTATTTATTAATGATGAATTAGATTATAAAAAAGGAAAATTACCAGAAGGAAATTATACAATTAATATTTCAAATAATCCCCTCACTAATGTACCTGATTATGTATTTACTGATGAAAGAGTAATGCATAATAAAATCATAAAAACAGAGATTATTAAGGAAATCGATTTAGCACCAATCTTATCTAATAATTATATTGAAATTAAATTAAATAAAGTTGTCATTGTATAAAAAGTATAAAAAAATTGAATTTAAAACTTATACTAGTTTATTTATAATATATAAAATGGACGAATTAATGAATAATAATAGTCTTTTGACAGAAATTGATAAAAAAATAGTTTTACGATTTAAAAAACTTAAGGGAAAAAATAAAACGTGTGTATACAATTTAGACAAATTTATGGAACAATCTAAAGTAGAAGAATTTCTAAAAAAAATTAAAAAGAAATTAGGATGTGGCGGTGTTATTACTGAGGATGATGATAAAATCCCTAATATTGAATTTATGGGAGATCACAGAGTAACTATTAAAGAAATTCTTATTAGTGATAAAATTGCACCTTCTGATAAAATAGAATTAAAAGGAGCTTAATTTTATTTATTTTTTATTTTATAATATTATTTATATAATGGATATAAATAAATTAAAAGATATAAAACTTTATTGTCCAGATGAAAATCAAGAATATAACCCCCCTAATAAAATGACAGATTCAAATGGAAATAAAATATATGCATATGTAACTTTAATTATGCTTGGTGATAGATACATACCAGCCGCTTTAGTTATGGCTCAATCTTTAATAGATTTAAATAGTCAAGCTGATAGAGTTGTTTTAATTACTCCAGATGTATCACAAGAAGGTCGTGAATTATTAGCTAAATTTTTTGACAAAGTAATAGAAGTAAATTATGTTACTGTGCAAAATTGGAGAACAAAAAAACAAACACATAGAAAATATTTAGAATTAGTTTTTACAAAGTTTCATTTATTTAATTTAACTCAATATAAAAAAGTATTATTAATAGATGCTGATGCTATAGTATTAAAACATCCTGATCATATTTTTTCATTAGATGCTCCAGCTGGATGTTTTTTAGAAGATAAAGATTTATTTATTTATTATGATGAAACTGGAGATTATAAAATGCCCCCTGATACAGGTATAGAATGGTATAATAAATATTGTAAATTATTGCCACACGGAGGAAAAGTTCCAAAAGAATTTACAGACAGAGTTTTTACTGATTATAAAAATAGTGGCATTGGTGGTGGTTTAATGTTATTAGAACCTAAAGTAGGAGAATTTGATGAAATAATAAAAGATGTTTCAAGAGGAAGAATGAGATTTTTATTAGAAAACAAATTTGTATGGCCAGAACAACAATATTTAACAGCAAGATATTCAGGAAAATGGACATCTATTAATCCCAGATTTTTTGGCTTACAAGGATACCCTGATTGGAGTGTATTATATGGATTACAATATGGCGGTGATAAACCATTTATGTTAGATTCTAAATTTGATATTAATACAAGAGTTCAATATAGAGATTATCAATTATTTCATGCTTATTATCAAAGAATTCTTAAAAATAATCCATCGTTTGAACATTCAAAGTCATTAGAAGAATGTAATAAAATGACAAAATATTTTAAAATTAATAATGAATTAAAAAGAATGGAACAACAACATATATCAAAAGATGTAATTTCAAAAATATATAATATAGATAAGAAATATATTTCAAATGATAATATTGATTTTTATCATACACAAACTAATAAATTTTATAAACCTCAAAATGTAAAACCATTATTTGATAATATCAATGAATATGATTATATGGAACCAATTAAAAGATTAGCAGAAAAAACAAAAGCGAAATATTACCAAAATTTGGTTAAAAATTATAATGTTCCGCAAACAAAAACAAGATTGGATGATATGAATAAAATTAATCCTGTTGATAAAGACGAAATTATGTTACAATATATTAAATGTAGACCAAATACTTTTATAATAAGTTTATGGAATTTGGTAACACCAATTACTAATGAAGTTATTGATTTTTTAAATAATCATGGTAATATTTATTATGTAAAAAAAATAAAAGTAGATTCAAAAATGTTATTTAATTTGTTTTGTCAAGTATATGATGAATTTACATATAATGAAATTTATGAAAAAATGAAAAAAAAAATAGAATGGGCGTCATTAAATCCAACAGAAGATAACTATATTACAATTATTGTATTTGATAATATTAAAAATAAAAGATTAAGTGGTCACGCTTCTGAATTTAAAAATGAAATTAGAAATTTTTGTTTAGAAGAATTAAGAAAAAGAGATTTAATAAATGAAATTGTAAGAGGGAATGATTTATTACATGTTAATGATTATTTTTATCAAGCTGTTGAATATGCAGGATTGTATTTTAACGAAAATTCATTAGAATTATTAAAGAATTTAAATGCTAAAAATTATTTATCTAATTTCTTTATACCATCGCATCTTAAATTTAATACATTAAGAAAGTGGATGTATTTGAATATGTCACTTGAAAATATAAATAGAGTATGCTTAATGGGTTCTATTAATTTGTACAAATATGGTATAAGAAATGTTGGTGATATAGATGGTCTATTTATTGGTAATCCAGATGAAGTACAAGAACAAGAATTAATAGAAAATATTAATACTAACTTTTATAATAAAAATACTAAATTTAATTTTGTTGATTTTGGAATTAAAAATACAAAATATTGGCGCGATGTATGGGATGAGAAAAATCATAAATTGTTAAAATATTTTAATATAGAATCATTTGATGATGTTGTTTATAATCCCAAATATCATGGTAGTTTTCATGGTATTAAAATGTATTTAATAGATTTTGAAATAGTAAAAAAAATACAGAGAATTGATTTAGGAGATAGTTATAATGAATTATCACAACGTAGATTTTTATTAAAGTTATTAGGTAAAACATATTTGGATTTTATTATGATGTATTTTTATAATAGAAATTTATTAGGACATTATTGCTATATGACAAAAGATAATGAATTCCGAATTAATGATGATTTTAAAATTCAACCAATCATTATAAGTAAAATGACAAATGAAATTAAAGACGAATTTATTAATGCATTATTATTTAGTTTAAAAAATTTTCCAAAAGAAGAAGCAGTTAAAATAAACAAAGAATTAATTATTAGTTTATTCAAATAAAAAAATTATTTAAGACTACCAATAAAACTATTTAATTTATAGAATTCAAGTCTTGGATTTTTAGGTTTTTTAAAATATTCATTTTTATTCACCCATTTAATATTTCGTGCATATCCAGTATGTAGTTCAATTGGACCAAAATTTTCTTGTTTTAAACCAGAAATAAAATCATCTGCTTTAACTACGTGTAAAAGATATTTTGCATCTTTGCAATAATATTTTGCAGTATTTGGTAAAATAGTTTTAATATAACTTGCCTTAATAATACCATTTGTTTCTTCTTCTACTTCACGTGCAATTGTATCTACATATTCTGTATCTACAATATCAGTTTTACCTCCAATATCTTCAAAGTACTTCATCCAAGGGTTTTCAATTAGAAGTAATTCTATCTTATTATTAACTCTTCGCCAAAACAAAACACCAGCTGCTCTAACTGGCAAGTTGTTATGATAAAACGTGGGACGGTTGTCTCTGATGGACATTCTCGCAACAGACTCCAATAAATTTGAATTTTCCATTGTAAGCTTATATAATTTATATATACATATAAATGAAAAATTCAATTTTTTCTCAAAATTCGAATTATTGGATATGTGCCCTTGATTTTAAACAATATGAAGAATTCATTGATTATCAAAAACAAAATAAACCATATTTAACTTATTACAATTTATTTTTTCATAATAATGATGATATTCTGTTTTTATTTTGCAGGTCTGTACCAAAAAAAATTCGTGGCGGAATATTCGGCTATTGTAAATTAGAAAATGAAAGTCAAGTAAATAATCTTAATATTAAAGTTTTTAAAGATGATTTAGTTAATAGATGTTATTCTAAAATTAAAGAAATTAAATTAATTAAAGACCCATATAAATTTCTTACTTTAGAAGAATTATTTGATTCTGGATTTAATAATATCACAACAAAATCATTTAGTGTTAAATATTTAAAAAAATTTCTATTAATGATCAATATACCATTAATAGTAGGGGATTATATTAAAGAACAATTTGAAAAAAAATATATTGATTATCAAAAAAGTATAAAAACTATTGTAATAGATCAAACCGAAAAAGAAGATAGTGATGAAGAATCATATGTTGAATCAGATACCGAAGAATCTAATACTGAAAATGAAACAGATAGTGAAGATTCAGATGAATCAAATGATGATAGCGAAGAAGAAACAGAAGAAGAATCAACCGAAGATTTATCTAATAAAAAAAAAGTAGATGAAGATGAAAATAATGATGAAGAGAATAATAAAAATGGATTAATACCTATTATGGTGGAATTGTGTAAGAAATTTGAGTTTCCAACTATTAAATATGATAAAAAACAATATACTAATAATAATAATCCAGATATAACAGAAAAATGTAAATATTTTAAAAAACATATTTTAAAATGTCAAAAATGTAATATTGTAAATAATAATAAGAGTGAATTAACTTACTTATTACAAGATGCTAAAGTATGGTATAAAGAATTTAAATATACAGATCCAGAATTAGACGAAAGTATTGATAAATATCAAACTTGTAGTAATTTTGATTGTTTTGGATATGATGTAGATGAAGTAAATATAAAATTAAATTATATTACAGATGAAGACAATATATATAATAATTGTATTTTAGTTTATATAACAAAACCTCCAATATAAATTTATATGTTTAATATATAAATGAATTTAATAATTATTCTGACAAATCAATTATTTGAAGATTCACCAATATTAGAAAAAATCGATAAAGATACTATTATTTTTTTATACGAACATCCTATTCATTTTACAGAATATAAATATCATAAAATGAAATTGGTTATGCATAGAGCAACAATGAAATTTTATTATGATTATTTAGAAAAAAAGATAAAGAATAAAATTAATTATTTAGAATTTAATGATGATTTATTAAAAGAAATAAAAAAAACTAAATCTAATAAATTAACAGTATATAATCCAATTGATCATAAAATCATGAAAGAATATTTAAATATTTGTAAGACAAATGATATAGAATTAGAATTATTAGATAATCCTGGAAATATATGTACTATAGGAGATTATAATGATTATTTAAAAGAATCAAAAAATAAGAATCCTTATTTTCATCATTCATTTTATATATGGTGTAGAAAGAAATATGGCATTTTATTAGATAAAAATAACAATCCAATAGGGAATAAGTGGTCATTTGATACAGAAAACAGAATACCATTTCCTAAAGATTATGATGAAGATATTGAATTTAAAATAAAAAAAAATGAGTACTTAACTGAAGCTAAAAAATATGTGAATAAACATTTTGGCGATAATCAAGGCAATGATGAATATTATTTAGCAATTGATTTTAAAGGAGCAAAAGCACAATTAGATAAATTTTTAAAAGAGAGACTTAATAATTTTGGTCCATATGAAGATGCTGTTAAAAGTGATATTATTTTTGGGACTCATTCTGTATTATCTCCTATAATTAATATTGGGCTTATCACACCAAATTATATACTGGAAAGAGTTCAAGAATATTATAAAGAGAAAAAACCAAAAATTCAATCAGTTGAAGGTTATGTTAGACAATTATTTTGGAGAGAATTTTGTATATTAGTTTATTTAAATAAAAATAAAGAATTAGAAAATGGAAATTTATTTAATCATCGTAAAAAATTAGATAAATCTTGGTATGATGGTACTACACCTATAATAATAATAAATAATTTAATTAATAAGGCTTTAGAATATGGCTGGGTTCATCATATAGAAAGATTGATGTATTTAGGTAATTTTATGTTTTTAACAGAAATAGACCCAAAATATGTATATAGATGGTTTATGGAAATGTTTATAGATGCATATCCGTGGGTAATGTCTCCTAATGTATATGGTATGTCACAACATTCTTCGGGACCTATTATGATGAAAAGACCATATTTTAGTTCATCAAATTATATAGATAAAATGTCAAATTATAAAAAAAAAGTAGGAATATATGAAAAAAATAAATTAAATAATATTGAATATGAATGGTATGAAATATGGGATGCATTATATTATAATTTTATAAATAATAACATAAATTATTTAAGCAAAAATTATTCAACAGCAAATATAGTATTAATATGGAAAAGACAAGATAATTCTAGAAAAAAAGAATTATTAAATATTGCAAAATTGTTTTTGAAGTATTAGTTTATTCGAAGTATTAATTAACTATAATTATAATATATTATGAATAAAACTAATATGATATTTTCATCATTAGGTGATAAATCAATATTTTATAATTATTGGTTAGGATCCTATATAAATTATGATGTATATATAAATTATATAGGTAACAATTCAAATGATGAATTAAAGTGGAGAAATAATGTAAAAAAAATTTATAATCAATCCGGATTTTCCTTCAATGTATTGAATAATTTATATAAAAACAAGGAAATAGATTTAGAAAAGTACAAATATATTGCAATTTTAGATGAAAATATAAATTTACAAAGATATGATATTAGTATATGTTTTGAATTAATGGAAAATCATCAATTATATTTTGGATCTCCAACAATAGAAAAGAATACTAATTCTCAATATAAAGAAATATTATATACGCAAAAAAATAATAAACTCAGATTTACAAATTACGTAAATTTAGATATATGTTTTATAAAATCAGAAATTCTTATTGAATTTTTTAATAATTATAATAATGAATTAGAAGATTATGGATTTGAATATCTTTTATTTAAAAATTATATAGACATGAGAGATAAAATGGGATTATTTGATTTAGTACCATATAATAATATAAATTATATAGAAAAAAATAAAGAAGATAGTAAAATAGTTTTTGAAAAAATGGAATTATTAGGTAAAGTAAAAACTTATAATATTGAAGAATATGATTTTATTGGTAAAAAAACATTAGAAGATATAAAAAAAACAAATGATAAATTTATAATAGTTAAAGAAAATACAAATGATACAATAAACAATAACAAAATTACAAAAAAAGTAGAAAAAAACATAGAGACGATACAAAAAAAAAGTCAATCAGTAAAAAAAAATACAAATAAAATGCAATCAACAAAAGTTAGTAATAATATTAATAAAAAATTTTATAAAACTACAATAATTCGTAATTTAACAAAAAAAACTACTATACGGAAAGCTACTGCAAAACAATTAACAAAGAAAAAAACTACACATAAATCAGTATCGAAAAAAGTTGAAAAAAATAGAAACAAAAGAACTTATGCAAAAATTAAATTATTATAATGGATAATATTGAATTATTAGAAAATATAGCAGAAACATATGGAACACCATTTCAAATTTATGATGAAGAAGGAATTATAAAAAATGTTAAAAATCTTTTAGAGATTTTTAAAATAAAATTCCCATCTTTTAGACAATATTTTGCAGTAAAAGCAACTCCTAATTTAAATATTTTAAAACTATTACTTAATCAAGGTTGCGGTCTAGATTGTTCTTCATATGCTGAATTAAAATATGCTGAAATATTAAAAGTTCCAGGGGATATGATAATGTATACTAGTAATTATACTGAAAAAAAAGATCTTAAATTGGCTCTTGAATTAGATGCGAATATAAATCTTGATGATGTATCAATATTAGATGATTTAATAGAAGTAAATAATAATGCTCCTAAAAAAATATGTTTTCGATTAAATCCAGGAATGGGAAATACTAATTCCGAAACAGAATCAAATATATTAGGTGGAGATAATTCAAAATTTGGTATTTCTAAAGAAGATATTATAAAAGGATATATTAAAGCAAAAGATAATGGAACAGAAAATTTTGGTCTTCATATGATGACAGGATCTTGTGTACTTGATTATGAATATTGGAATACAACTATAAATGTAATGTTTGAAGTAGTTAATGAATTATATAAATTAGGTATTAAACTTGATTATATTAATATTGGCGGAGGTATTGGAATTAATTATAGAGATAATAACCAAGTAGATATTAATAAATTAGTTGATACTATTTATAATACATATAATGAAAATATTAAAAAATATAATCTCAATTATCAACCAGCACTTTATATGGAAAATGGAAGGTATATTACTGGAAGATACGGTAAATTAGTTTCTAGATGCCATGTTATAAAAAAAACTAATAATAAAATATTTTATGGATTAGATGCATCTATGGCTAATTTAATGAGACCAGGAATGTATAATTCATATCATCATATAACTATACCATCAAAACAAAATGGAGAACTAATTAGTGCTAATGTCGTGGGTACTTTGTGTGAAAATAATGATTGGTTTGCAAAAGATAGATTATTACCAAAAGCAGAAAAATATGATTTATTTGTAATTCATGATACTGGTGCACATGGACATTCGATGGGATTTAATTATAATTCTAAGTTTAGATGTCCAGAGATACTTTATACAGAAAATAAAGAAATTAAATTAATAAGAAAAGGTGAATCAGTAAATGATTTAATTCAATTAATTATTCAATACTAATATTTCTTTAGACATTGGAATAATTACATTTGGTATTTGTGGTTGCATTTTTTTAACAGTAGCAATCAAAATATAAATATCATCTATTTCATTATCAAAATAATCACAGTTAAATAATTTATCTTTAATTGAAAGCAATATATTATATGTAGTATTTAATTGTGATTTATTATTAATTATATTGTCTTTTGTATTATAAATACTATTTATAATTTTTTGTACAATATCGCAATAATGAATATTACTTGATCCATAATTTAGAATGACACGTTTTTTATTATTTCTTATAAATTCTGAAATAATATTATTTATAAATACTTTTATAAAATTAGAATATTCAAATTCTTTTTTAATTAGTTCTTTTTTTAGTATATTATCTTCAAGAGATTCTATCATAGTAAGCAATTGCGAATCGGAAAAATAATTATTATAAATACTAACAATTTCATTTGCTAAATATTTGAAATGTTCATTAAAATTAGTTACTAAATATAACGTGTCTCTAAAATTTTTAATTTTATTAAATGGAGGGATACTTGATATTTCATCAGGAAAATGTTTGTTTTTAATTTCATTAATTATATTTTGAAACTCCATTGGTTGAATACAATTAGTATCAGTCCAATTTACAATATTACTATTAATATATTTTAATTTGAATAAATTTGTTAAAACCGTAAATAATTGTTGTACAGAATATTTAATTAATTTACTCCAAAATAAATTATCTCTTAGTAAGAAAAAAGATTTTTTAAGAGAATGATTAGATCGAATACCTTCTATTTCCAATGCTTTTTCATATAATCGTTTTTCATGAATTGGTTGTTCAATTAATTCAAAACTATCATTAATCATTTTTGAAAAATTTTCATATAATAGAAAATCAGCTAATTCTTCTGCATTAGTATTTTCAAGAATTTTTTTACTCAGATTTCCTTTTTTTTTAAATCCATCAAATACTAAAGATTGTTTATCATTGTCATAGTATATTGAAAGATAAATATGTGAATGTTTGTTTTGACCTTTTTCTGCTTTAAAACGATGCGAAAGGGTAAACGAAAGTTCTAGATTTGTTCCATTTACTGTATTTACAGGATTTGGATCTGAAATTGCATGAATATGACACCGGTAATGATGAATATTCATTTTATTTGGTTCTTTTAAATATGCTCTTGATTCCAATTTAATATTTTTTGGATATTGTTTATTATTAACATCTAGGTCATATATAGTATATTTTGTACCATCGAGAACTTTTTCGACCCGGTCAATAAAATCGACACATGATTGATATCCGTCCATATTATTACTTTTAATTGTTATTTTTTGTTTCATTTTATTATAATATTCTTAATAATAGTATAAAAAATTCAAATTTTTTGTAGTTTTTAACATATATATAAATGTTGGGAAAAATCAAAAAGTTTGATGAAAATTTGTACAATAAATATGATATCCCTGCAAGGGACATTTTAAAAAGTAAATTAGGAGATAAAATAAAAGATAATCCAGATATTTATGCAGAAGATATGATTATTGATGATATTGATTGTATTTACAAATTTCTTGAAATACAAGTATGTGCAGAATGGATAGGAGATAAGTATCCACATGAAAAACCATTTGTGTTTGAAAGAAAAGGGCATTTTAGTAAAGATACACTTTTTATTTTATTTGATAAACATATGACTAAAGCATATTTATTTGCCAAAACATCTTTAGAAGAAACACCGGTACGAACTAAAAAGTATTCACGATATTTTAAATATGAAGTACCTTGGTCAAAAGTTGCTACAGTTTATATGGAAAATTTTAGTATGGATGATTTATATTTATTTCAGTTATAAAAAATATAAATAAAAGTTAGATATTTCTTATCAATTATTAATAATTTTCACAAGAGGTGAATAAGTTTTAATACGTATATTTTCGATTTCAGTTTTTAGAAAAACTTCAACTAATGTATTATAACACGCGTTACAATACATTAAACCATTATATTGCAAAAGCTTAGTATTAGAATTACAACAAATACAATTCATTTTTATTAATTATTTATATTTCTAATATATTTTTTTCAATTTTTATTGAACAAATTCAAAATAGTCAATATTCCCATTAATAATTTTTTTATATACTTTATTTGGTTCTATTTTTTTATTAGAAGTCAAAAGTTCTGCATTTGGATTTTCGTCAATAAAAGGATCAAATTCATCAAAATTCTTATTTAAATATTGTGTATCATCATCTTCTGTTATTTCAGTTACATTATGATGTACTTGAATTTGTTCAATTTTATCAGTAATTGTTTGATATAAATTAATTAATTGAGTTTCAAAACTTGCTTGTAAATCATTCGTTTTATTTAAAAGTGTTGAATTTAAGTCATTTTTAAATTGATTTAATTTAGCTTCAATAAGTTCATTTAATTTATTTGTATCATTATTAACATTTGAAGTAGTAGAAGCAGTTGATTTTTTTTTTGGAACAATTGGTTTTCCATATTTTAATAAAATAGGTGTTTTTACTTTTTTAATAGAATGGGAATGATCTAAAAATTTTTTTACTTGCATATTCTATATATTATATAAACACACAAAATTTTATTTTATATAGTTAAAAATTATTTAATTATGAAAAAAATTGATAAATAAACTATTTTAATATAAACATTATTATAATAAAATGAATTGTTTTCAAAGCATTACTCAATATATAAATTCAGAACAAAATAATGCAAGCTATAATAAAAATGCTTGTCATTTTTTTGCCCTTAAGACTGCATACGAATTTATGAAAAAAAAAGAAGGTAGTAAGACAACACATGAATCAAATATTTATTTTGCCGTTAATTTAAATAAACTATATCAAAACCAAGATATGTATTTTGATGAAATTATAAAATTTACAAGTTTAAAACCAAATGATGTTTGTGCAACAAGTACTGAATTAATTGAAACAGGACAATATTCTCTTGAATTGCTATTTCCCGATAATAATACATCATATGCTACTATTATTTTAAAAAATGCTAAATATTTTGTTATACTGCATCATGATGGAAAATATTATGTTCGTGATTGTCATGAACCATTTCAATATGAATTTTTAACTCGATATGATATGATTAATCATTTAAATAAAACATATCAATTAATGGAATCTATCATTGTTGATGGATTAGCAATCCCAGAATTTTCATCAATAGAATATATTATTATTGATAAGCCATTTATTTTCGAATTAACAGGAGAAAAGCCTAATATAGAAGTTCCAGTTAAAATGAAAAATACTGATTACGGGCTTCAAATAGAACAGGTAGAATATGAAAATAACGAAGTAGATAAAATTACTATTAATAAAAATAATAATTCTATTGAACAAAATATGCCCAAAAATGTTCCTAAAAATTGGGACGATGAAGATGAAGAACATACTAATGAGAGCGATTATGAAGATATGCCTGAACTAGAACCCCCTATGTAAAAAAAGTTGAAATTTTATTTATTATTATTAATATTAATTATTATAAAAAGTTATACAAATGGATTACTTTAGTGAAAATACGTGCAACTCGGCAAATGTCGAAGATATTGAGGTTCTTGTCAATAAGAAGTTTGAGTCTTGTGATGAGAATATTGATGCTTATGAAGCATACGTAAATGATATTATTAAGAGTGATATTTCAAATAAGAAAGACCTTGAAAAGTATATTCGTGTTCTGAATCGTAAGCATCATATTAATGCTTCATGCATGAAACTCCTTTATGTTTACCGTAATATGTGTAAGACTGGAAAATGTAATTACGATATCAAGTACGAAGAACTATTCCAATCTAAGGGATTTCGTTCACAATCTGGTGTTCTTGTAGTTGCAGTTTTTACTTCCCCTTATCCTGAATATGAAAAGGATGGTGAGATTATCAAGCAAGAATTTTCTTGTGAATATGATTGTGATTATTGTCCCAAGCAACCTGACCAACCTCGGTCTTATTTGCTTGAAGAACCTGGTGTTCGTCGTGCAAATGCCAATAAGTTTGATCCACGTGCTCAATTCCAATCTCGTATCAATGCTTATGTGAATATGGGACATCCAATTGATAAGATTGAACTACTTGTTCTTGGTGGCACTATTTCTTCTTATCCGCGCGATTATGTTGTTTGGTTCATTAACCAAATCTTTTATGCAGCCAATACACTCTATTCTCCTCGCGAAATTCTTTCTCTTGAAGAAGAAAAGAAGATTAATGAAACAGCTGATTGTCGTATTATTGGTATTACACTTGAAACTCGCCCTGATAAGATTAATCCTCGTGAACTAAAGTTTTTTCGTGAACTTGGTGTGACACGTGTACAAATGGGTGTGCAACATACAGATGACCGAATTCTTTACCGAATTAATCGCAAGTGTAACAGTAATCATGCCATTAAGGCAATTAAGATGTTGAAGGATTCTTGTTTTAAGGTTGATATTCATTTGATGCCTGACCTACCCAAACCCTTGAAGGAAGGAATTTCTAACACAAAGGAAACTTTTATGCCTGAAGACATTGACGAAGACTTTGATATGCTTGAAGCAGACCGTGAAATGTTTGATACTGTTATTAATTCTCCTGATTGGCAAGCTGATCAATGGAAGATTTATCCTTGCGAGGTTGTTCCTTGGACTCGTATTGAGACTGATTTTAAGAATGGATCATATAAGCCATATGGTCATCAAGAACACCCTAGTGAATGGACAGTTCTGTCTGAACTATTGGTTGAAACACTTGGGAAAGTCAAGCCTTGGGTTCGTCTTAACCGAGTAATCCGAGATATTCCCAATCTATATATTATTGGAGGAAATCAAAATGTTTCTATGCGTCAGGATATTGACATTGCAATGAATAAGCGTAATATTTATTGTATGGATATTCGTAACCGGGAAGTAAAGAAGCGCGATATTGATCCTACACAAGCTGTTATGAAGGTTCGTCAATATGAAGCATCTGGTGGTATGGAATATTTTATTTCCTTTGAGACTGAAGATGAAAAGATTCTTTTTGGATTCCTTCGTCTCAGGCTAACATATAATTCAGGTTATGAACTATATGATGGTGATTATATTTTTCCCGAACTTGCTAACTGTGCACTTATTCGTGAACTCCATATTTATGGTCAAGTTAAGAAGGTAAGTGAGAAGAAACTTGATAGCGATATGTTTAATACTGCTCAACATATGGGTTTTGGAACTCAGCTAGTTAATAAGGCTATTGAGATCAGTCGTGAAAATGGATACAATAAGATTGCTGTTATTTCTGGCGTTGGTGTTAAGAATTATTATCGCAAGTTTGGATTTGAAGATGAAGAATATTTTATGACTCTTGATATTACTCCAAAGCAAATTATTCAACATAATAGTACAAACTATTATATTTACGCATTAGTAATTATTCTGATTGCAATTATTTTCTATTTTTTTATTCAATAAAAATTGATTAAATATTATAAATTAATTAATAATATTATTCAATGAATAGATTTTTTAATATTGATTATGAAAGGTTTTTAGATGATTTTACTGTTAATAATGAAAGTTCTAGTTCAGATAGTGATTCATCTAGTTCAGATTCTGAATCATTAAGTTCTTCAGATGAAGAAGATTATTCAAAAGCTCATATTTACGAAAAAATTCAATACTTGCAAAAATTATTAAATATAGATGAAGAAATGATTAAACATTGTGAACATATGGATAATAAGTTTAAAATAAATGCTGGATGTTGTGCAAAAGTTTATTGTTGTAGTAAAGAACATAATTTAGATACTGACCATATTTTAGAAACTAAAAATACATTTATTATTTGTGGTTATTGTAATATAGAACAAAAATTAACAGAATACTGTATAGCTTGTAGTAAAAAACTTAAAACAAGTTATGTATGTAAAAAATGTTTTATATTTGATGATTCTACTAAATATAAATTTCATTGTGAAAAATGTAATAGCTGTCACAATGAAGATAAAAATCAACTTGATAATTGTACAACTTGTAATATTTGTTATTTGAAAAGTTCAAAACATATATGTATAACTTTAGAAAATAATTGTTCAATTTGCCTAGAAGATTTAAAAAGTGGTACATTGATAAATTTATGTTGTGGTCACATTATACATTCTAACTGCTATAGAGAATTAATAAAAAGTAGTTATAAATGTCCATTATGTTCAAAAACAATAATAGACATGAAAGAAGAATTTGCAAAATTAAATGAACAAATTGAGCAATCAAGAGAATTAGATAATAATAATATAGTAAAAGAAATCTATTGTTACGATTGCGAAAAAAAATCGCAGACATTATTTAGTTATTTGGGATTAAAATGTAATCTATGTAAATCTTTTAATACTAGGTTAGATTAAGCATTTTTTTGAATAGTGTCAACTATTTTATATTTAACAAAATTAATATCAGCTGATAAATATTTAGACCCGAAATATGTTAAGAATATATATTCCGTAGCAGCAACAACACATGTTGATAATAAAGTAATAAATATGATATCCATATAATTAAAATTGTAATAAATAGACATTCCGTAAGTTAACATTAATGAAAATAATAATACTATTGATATAAATTTAAGAGTATTTCTAATTATTTCATTATTAGAATCAGTTACTTTTTGATCAGCATTATCTAAATTAGGTAATTTAAGTTTATGTAAATTACCACGTATTTTTAATTTAATATCATCTGGAATTAAAAATCCAAAATCACCTAATAAAGTATTTGTGATATACCCCATTTGTTCAGATAATACTTTTCTTTCTATTTTTGCACCATAAGTAAAGAAAAATATTGACAAAAATGTTGCCATAGCTGAAACAGTTAATATAATTGATGCTAATTGCTTAGCAGTAATATGCAAAAACATTTATTATATTATATAATGAATAAAATAAAAATTATATTATAAATATAATATATAATGTCGGAATATAAATTCCAAAATAAAATTAATATTGGCATAGATATGGGAGTACATGCTCTTATTTTATTTACTATATTAACAAGTTTTTTTCTATTATATATTACAAAATTAACTCGTAAAGAAATATCTAATCAAGTAGGAAATTTAATTGAAGATTCTGTTCCAAAAATAATACAAAATGGAAAAAAAGAATTAGGTCCTGATTTTATAGCGATTTTAAAGGAAATTCCATATGAAAAATTAAAGAAAGAATATAGTGGACCGGATGAATATCAAGAATTAAATAATAGTTGGTTAAAGGAAATAATAATATTAACAAATATTGGTTTATTTATATTAGTCACTGGAACTATAATGATATTATCATTTTTATGTAATTCTAATATTAATATTGTAGAAATTCTTAAATTAAATTTAATAACATTTACTTTTGTAGGTATGGTAGAATACTTGTTTTTTACAAATGTTGCATTAAAATTTGTACCAACACCTCCTTCTTTAATGTTAACATCTATAATAGATAATTTAAGAAATTATTTTTAAAATATATAGTTTATGAATTTTTTTTTTATTAAATAATAAATATATAATAAATGTCAAATCAAAATCAAGAAGTACAAGTTGCAGAACCTGTATCAAGATTACAACCAGTATATAACGCTCTTTATTACAGAGTTAATGTATTTGGTTACAGTGTTAACTTATTAGTTTTATTATTAGTTGTAGCCTTACTTGTTAGCCTCGTTTACTACAGTAATCAACATGGTCGCTTACCATCAGTATCTGATTTAACTCTCTCATCAACTTCATCTATGGGTGATATTGCTGCTCAAATGGGAGGATTTTCAGTAAACACCCCTACCTTTATTAAAAACCTTTAAATTATTTTAAATATTTTTTAAATATTTGAATTATTTTTTCATCAAATTTCTTATTTTTATCTTTTGCCAAGTCAATTGCAACTAAATCAGCATTATTCATAATATATGGATCAGCGCCATTTATCAATAAACTTTTAATTATTACGTAATTTTTAATTAAAATAGCTAAATGTAACGGTGTATTACCATCTTTATCTTTATGATTAATTTCTTCTTTTAAATTAGTAGAATTTTTAATAAGTAAATCAAAAATTTTAACATTAGATAAAAAAATTGTTCTATGTAATGGCAATTGTTTATCAGAATCTTCTAGATTAATATGCACTCCATATTTTAGTAGTAATTTAATAATATCATAACAACCAAAAAATACCATATTATGCAAAAGGGTATCGCCATCTTTTGTCTTATTATTTATAATTTTTTTGGCATTTAAGAATAAATTATCAAAATACATAATATCTTTACTATTTATATTTTTTTTTGTATTTTTTTGATTTATTTTTTCTAAAATTGTATCTAATATTAAGTCAATATTATTATATAATAATTCATTCGTAATTTTATCTTTATCTTTTTTTTGTAAAATAAACGAATTATCATTATAATAATATTTTTCAAGTTCCATATTTATTGGAATAAAATTGTTAGGATTTTGCATATATATTTTAATAGATATAAATTAAAATATTAAAATTTTTCAACCAGTAATTTTTGTACAATAATTTTGAAACTCTATTTGTGTACACATTTTGTCTGAAATTTCATAAACAGTACACATTGTGTCATCAATTAGATCAATATTATGCGTGGTAATTATTACTGCACCGTCAAAATTATTAATTGCTTCTTTTAATGCTTCTATTGTATCTAAATCTAAATGATTAGTTGGTTCATCTAAAATTATAATATGTGGATTATTTAATTGTAATTCAACAAATGATATACGTACTTTTTGTCCTCCTGATAAATTATTAATAGCTATTTTATGTTTTTGTCCTTCTAAACCAATTTTTCCTAAATATGATCGAATATCATTTTCTGGTATTTTTGGAAATTTATCAGTTAAATATTCAATTGGTGTTTTATCTAATGGCAAATATTCAAATGTATGTTGATTAAAATATGATATTCTAACTTGTGTATTTTTTCTAATATTATTACTTTCTAATACACCTGCAATTAATTTCATTAATGTTGATTTACCAGAACCATTTTTTCCAACAAAAGCAATTCTAGTTTTATAATTAATACCTAAATTAATATTTTTTAAAATAAGTTCATTAGAATAACCATATGATAAATTTTCTAAAGTTATTAAATTAGTTTCATTATTACTATTTACTTGACCAAAATCCATTAGTATTTTTTTATAATAAGGAATGATAGAAAGTGGATTTTTTTTAATATATTCATCTATTTCTTTTTTTGGTTTTCCTGAATTTTTTAAATTTTTAATATTTTTTTCTATTTTTTCATTTTGCTTTAACTTTTCTTTTAAATTTTGATCATATTGTTTTTTAAATTTTGAATAACCTCCATTATAATAATTTAATTTTTTATTTTCAATATGAATAATATTACTACATACTTCATCTAAAAATTCAATATCATGAGAAATAACCATAATTGTTTTTTTATAAGATTTTAAATAATTAATTAACCATATATTTGCTTCTAAATCAAGGTGATTAGTTGGTTCATCTAATAATAATAATGATGGTTCTCTATAAAGAGCACAAGCAAGAGCGATTCTCATTCTCCAACCACCTGAAAATTCACTAACTGGAGAATAAAAATTATTTTTATTAAAACCCAAACCAATTAAAATTTTTTTAATATTAGACTCTTGTTTATCATATTCAAGTTCAAATAAATATTTTTCAATTTGAGTTATTTCATCAAATATTTTATCATAATCTTCTTGATCTTCTATATTATCTAATTTTTCTTCAAGTATTTGTTTTTTTTGTAAATTTTCTTTAATTTCAATATTTGAATCTAATACAATTTGATAAATAGTATCAGAACTTGAAGGAACTTCTTGATTAACCATATAAATATCTTTTAATTTATTAAGTTCTTTATGTTGTCTATTATTTATAAAATTTAATAAACTCGATTTACCTATACCATTAAGTCCAATAATACCATATTTTTTATCATTACTAATTATACAATTAGTATCTTCTAATAGCATTTTACCTCCAATATTAAGGTTAATTTGAAAACTTATATCTTGATTCATTTAAATAATAATTATTTTGTTCTTTTTATATAAATTTCATCTTTTATAGCCAAAAAAATTGAAATTTTAATTAGTCTAGAGCGTCTTATTTATCTCTTTAAAAATTAACCCCCCCTAAAAATGTCGAGCAAGCAATTTAGCAAACAATCAAGCAAGTGGAATACTGACGCAAAGTCAGATTCTTGTGATGGTGAATGGACTCACGTTGGTCATCGTCGTTCTAATAAATCTAGCAATTATCGCGGACCTGTGAAAGATACAGGATATTCGCGCCAACGTCCAAAGGAAGTTTCCCAGAAGACGAAGTTTTTCAATGCCACAATCAAGATTGACGAAATTATGGCAACTTCGAATGGCAATCTTGCAATTATTGAACAGAAGTGTTGGGATATTATCAACGCACTTCCTGGTAAAGAAGAAAAGGCAAAGGCTATTGAAACAGTTGTATCTTATTCCCTCCACGAAATCATTTCTATTGATCACAAGATTGGTCAATTGATTCACAGTGATCTCAGTGTTTCGAGTGGATTTGGATCTATTAAGGAACGCGATGGATACAACCTTTTTGTTTGGGCAGTCTGGACGCGTTATGGTGAAAAGCGCTCAATCGCAAATCTCCCGCGAACCAATGAAGATGTTTTGAAAACTGTTGACATTCTTCTGTCGCTTAATATTAATCCTTTTCGCATTAACACTCAGAAAGAATCAATTGTAGGAACAATGGATGTTTGTCTCAAGAATGGCAAAATTACTCAGAATACATATGACGAGATTTACCAAAAGATTTTTGGTACTGTTGTTAATACCGAGTTTTATAACAAGTCTATCGCTGGTTATATTCCTGAAATTTTCCAGGATGACATCTCATTTGAAAAGAGTCTTATTCTCTGGGGTCTCTGTCAAGATGAACTTGATCAGAAACTACTTGATTCAATGTTTAAGATGGATATTGACCGCGTTGGTCTTGCTGATATTTCTCGTAAGAATGCTGATATCGAATATTTTCCTGTCTTCTTCAAGCTTATCGAGTTTATCCAGACTGGTAAGGTTCACAATGATCTTCTGAAGTACTTTAAGACATCACCTCTCAACAAGAAGGGACTAATTACAAAGATTGCTTCATTTTATATGGACAAGCTCTTTGAAGTTTATCCTACCATTTACGAACACAGTATTAGTGATGGTTATTCTGGCAAGAAAGATGGTCTTTGTTTCAAGTACTATGAATCTTTTGGTTCTTTCGTGTTTGATGTTGCCAAGTATCTTGAATTCAATGATGAGGTACTTTCGCACTTTGACATCAAGGTACAGATTGGCTATGGCATTCGTGGCCTAAAGAAGGAAAAGAAGAATATCGAACTTCTCAAGAGTATTTACCCGCGTGCACATATTTCCAGTAAGATTCTTATTGAGAACGCTTTCGCAAGTGTGAATATTCCCTTCATTCGTCAGATTGAACAGCCTGTTAAGGTCGAAAAGAAGGAAAATCCTCTGGAAAATCTCAAGACTGGTCTCGAGAAGATTGGTGTAAACAAGGTCATTTACAAGGAATCTGAAGTGTACCCTCCTGAGGTCGATGATGCAGTTTTCCATATGAGCAAGATTGCCCCTAAGGTTGAACCTTCTGCGTTTGCCAATGCATTTGTGTTTCAAGCGTGCCTTGGACTCTTTTACGAAAATCAGATTTCTCAACTTGGAGGTCTAGTAGATTATCTCGACGCTAACAAGATTCTCAGTAAGGAAGTTATTAGTGAGTTTCTAGATGAGAATGAAGATCTTGTTCTTGAAGATACAGGATGTGATAATCCTCAGGCCAAGAAGGTTATTGCAGCAATTCGCAGTGTTCTTTAAGTTTTGTTTATTTTTTGTGGTTTAATTTCTTTATTTACATTATCTAATAATTTACAAGCATATACAAGTATTTCATCTTCATCACCAGCAATATCTACAAGTTTTAAATTTTTTCTAATATATTTAGCATAAATAGGTGAAACTTTTTTAAGTTCTTTATAAATAATTTCTTCAGGATCGAAATTATCGTTTAGTTCTAATGATGGGTATTTTAATTCATAAGAATTAGTAGTAGTATTCTTCTCTAAACACAATAATGCATACATATTTTTAGCATCTTTATTAGTACAGTCAGCATATACTAAACATTGTATAGTTTCAAGAGATTTATGAAATGTCATATTTTTTGTCTTATGTGATTTTTCTTCTATATCACACAATTTGGCAACTGGAAAATTTAATTTGGCAACTATATATTTTCTATCTATATTATGTTTTTCGACATATTCGTTTAAGATATCTTTAAATTTATGAATAATAGCATATTTACCATAAATAATACAATATAATACATCAGCGAATATTTCTATTTCGATAATAGTTCCTGGGAAATTAAAAGGAAAATTTTTCATTTTAAAACTATATTAATATTTTATAAAAGTTTTTTTATATATCTTTACTCAAAGTTTTATTTTTAAAAGCATTTATTAATTCTGTTAATTCTTTAGTATCACCTGCTTTTGATGTCCCTTCTTTTACATTATTTGGGCGGTCAATATCAATTATTAGAACTATTCTATTTTTATTACTTTTATTATAAGTAAAATGAAATTTAGAATCATCAAAAATTAACCATTTATCTTGTTCATGTTGTTTTACTTCTCTTTTTATTTTATTACCTTCATAATCACCAACACTTACAAAACAATTATTTGGGATATCAAAACCAAAGTGACATCTAAGTACTTTATTTGAATGATGTCCCCAACCTCTATGTTCAGTCAAAACTGTATCTGGTCCCATTTTTGATAATATTGCTGTTTTTAATCCAGGAATTGATTTTATAAATTTTGTTAATTCTGGACATAAATCACAATTATCTTTTACCCAGATATTAAATCCATAAAATGGTAAAATTTTCCAGTCAGACGTTTTTGTATTTCCTTCATATAAATCTTTTTCGACCCAATTAAACCAGTTTTTATTATTTACAATATTATTTACTTCTTTTTTATAATTATTAAGATTATCATAAATTTTATTTAAAAATGGATAAGTTTCTTTTACTGTGTAATAATTTTTATTAAGTTTTTTAGATTTTAATAAAAAGAAGCATAATATAAGTAAAATTAAGATTACATATATTTTATACATTATATATAATATATAATATAATAAAAAAAATTGATTTAAAAAGATATTACATTAAATAAATTATAATACAAAATGACAGAAACAACTCAAACTCAAGTTAGCTACAACCTTAATCTTGCTGATGTTCCTTATGATGAAAAATACAGACTTAATCAAGCATCAGCATCTCAACTTGTCCGTGGTCTTAATGAAATGGCCACTCGACTTGGTGAACCTCAGAATGATTATCAAAAGGAACTTTATCCTTCACTTAAAACAATTGTTACAAAGCTTGTAGAAAAGTATACTACTGTACTTCAAGCTTCAACAGAAGTAGAAAGAGAAGTTCGTCGTTTTAACCTTCATGGTTTTAATGGCAGAGTTAAACGTCCTGTTGGCACTAAAGGTGTTAAATTTAACCTTGTTTACAAATATGCTAATTTTGGAGATTATCTTAAAACTCTTTCTCAACGACTTACATACCTTGTAGAAAGACCAGTTCCTGAACGATATGTAACAAATACAAATGAAGGAACATCATATGAACAACTTAAAACTCAACTTCAAGAGTTTCTTACTTATATGAAAGACGATGTTGAACAATCTTGGAATACTGCTGTAACATCAGCTCGTACTGCAGGTGGTGATTCAGTTCAAGAAAATCTCAGAAAGCGAACTGAAAAGACTGTTGAAAAACAAAAAGTACGTCAAGAAAAAAAACAATCAACAGAACAACAAACTACACAACGCAAAGTACCAGCTAAACAAACTCGTACTAATACTGATAAAACCAAGTATAACAAAAAGACACAAAAAACAACTCCAGTAAAGAAACAAGAATGGAGTCCTCATAAGTCTGCATAATTTTTTTTATTAATTTTTTTCGAATTATAATTTAAGCTAATAATAATTCAGGATTTTGGGCTACTACATCACCACCTTTATTAATTGCCATATATGCAACAATACCAATAATTATAACACATACACAACATAAAACAATAAATAAGGGATTTCCAAATAAACCCTTTAAGATATCACCAAATGAGCTGATAACATCGGCTGCAGCTTTACCAAGACCTTCAGCTGCAGTACTAATACCTTTTCCAACACCTTTAGCAGCATCGCCAACTGTTCCTGCACCTATACTTTGAGTTGTAGCAGAAGAACCAGCTCCGCCTGTAGTGTTTTGTGTTGATGCTGATTTTTGTGTATTTTCAACAGTAATACCAAGGGCAGAAGCTACAGCGTTTGTAATACTATTTGCAACATCACTTTCTTGAATACAATTAGTGACAACGGATGTTGCTTGATTTTGATCAAGAGCAACTACTATATTTCCTTCTGCAACTACATCACCAATTTGAACTGATTGATTACTATTTGCTTGTGAGATACAAGTTTGTAAATCTTCTGAAGAGAAATTATTTTGAACAACATTTTTAACAACATTGCTAATATCCATATCTGTTTTATTTACATTTGTTGTATTATTAATAATAACAGTGTTTGCATCAGAACTTGAACCACCAATGCCAAGAAATCCTTGTTTTGCTTGCGATTCAGCTTGTGCACGCATTACTGATAATGCTTCTGCTGTTGCATTTGCAGTAATATTATCTGTCATTTTTGTAATAATTTCTGCACCAACTGTATTTCTAACTTTACTTACATCTAAACAATTAAATGTTAAGGCAGCAGTTTGTGTTTGATTACTGCTTATTGTCGTATTTCCACCCGAATGAAGATGAGATATATTTATACCTTGATTATTAGTTATAGTAGCAGTACAAGCTTTCGCTGCATTAATTGTGGTATTTGAAATTTGCGAATTAATCTGTTCTTGATATGTTTTAACATCAGTATCATTAACTGTTACTTGATTATTTTGTTCATAAATACTTGAACTGGAATGTGATGACCCCATAATATAATATTATATTATATTATATTAAAAAAAAATTTAGTAATTATTTATTGAATTATTTTAGGAACAAATGTTAATACAAATGGATTATCTTCTTTATCATAAAAGCATAATCTTGAATATACTTTACCACATTTTTCATCTTTACAAATACCAACATATCTTTGTTTAGTAACAGGAACACCTTTACTATCTGATAAATAGTATTTATTACTTAATGCAATTTTTGTTGTAAATCTAATAATAAAATGAGGATCTGTTGAGTCTTTACTTGGTACTTCTAATAATTCAAAAGAACTAGTTTCATCCTGGTTTAAATCTATTGTTCCATCTAAACATACTTTATTTTGATTAATATGTCCAATTACACCATTCATACTTTGTTTATGATAATTAAAACCTTGTTTAATTCTTCCAACTAATTTATATTTTTTAATATCAGTTTTATCGTTTTTAGCAGGTTTAACTTCTAATAAATTAAATTCTCCATTATTTTCAGTTGGTAATATGCATTCAACAGGTTCTTTTTTGCATTGTGTATTAAATTCAGATAAAATCAAAGCATCAATTTCATTTTGTTTTTCTTCATTTACACCAAGTTTCATTTCTGAATCATTTGAATGATGAGTTTGTTCATATTTGTCACGTAATCTTCTTTCACATTTTAATTGGTGTTTGAATTGACATATTTTTTGATCATCTGTATCAGTTTCTTTCTTTGTTTTCATCATATTATCAAATTCAGATTTTTCCATTAAAACAAGAACATTTCCAATACAATCTTTAACATGTTCATTTTTATCATGAACTTCTACTAAATCGTCTTTTTGTTTGCATGAATTTCTTTTTCTTGCAACAAGAACATAATCTTTACCACTAATTTTAACAGTTAAATTAAGTTTTTTATCATATCCAATATATTTATTTATACCAGTTGTATCAGTAATTATACTGGCAAAACCCTCGTTATAACTTAAATGATAAAAAATTAAAAGTACTAATATTACAACAATTACTGTAATTATTATATTGCACATTATTATATTATATTAATAATATAATAAATTTTCTAGATATTATATATTTTATAAATTAATTTTGTCTTCGTTTCCACATAACAATACCACCAACTGCTGATAATAAAAATAAACATAATAGACCAATTATAATAATCCATGTTGTAGAAGATATTCCACTAGATTCTTGTGATGGACTTCCAGATTGTGGATTAGTTGCTGCCTGAACTTCTGCTGTAGCAGCTTGAAATTCCTTATTAGCAGCTGCTTGTTGTGAAGCTGCTGCCACAGCTTCTGCTTCAGTTGTAGCTTGTGCTGCTGCTGAATCAGCAGCAGCTTTAGCTTGAGAAGCCTCTTGTAATTTTGCCAAAGCTTCAGCTTGTGATTGTGATTGTGCTTGTGATTGTGCTTGTGCAGCAGCTTGTTGTTGAGCTTGATCAATCTGTTGACCACATTGTTGTTTAATAGTTGGATTAAAACTAGTATTACCTCCTGAACTAATATCAGAAGCATTAACAATTGATGAACAAATAGTTAAATTACATTGTAAAGGACTTCCGGTACTATCACGAGAATCTGCACTTAAATAAACATCAGAATCACCTCCTATACAACCATACATATAACAATTTTTTGGTGCAGAACCAAATTTAGGATCAGGGGGTGCATAACATGAACATTCTTTTAAATATGCAGGCCATATACTTCCATCACCTGTCTGATCACCTGACATTTCTTGAAATGCCTTGTATTGATTATGACAATATGAGTTCATAAAATTATCACAATATGGCTGATATTTTTTCCATTGCGCATCGCACATAGAATCTGGTATATATACTGTTTTTTCAATATAACCAAATTGATTTTTCGTATTTGCATTTAATTCACTAGAAACATTATAATTAGTTGGAATTGGAATTTTAACATTAACACCTGTTGAACCATTAATATTATATGGTCCAGTACGACCCATGCAACAAGCCCTTTTAATTGTTGTATTATCTAAATAGCTTTTTACTTGGTCAACTGGTGAACTACCACCTGGAAAATTAATACTTAAATTTTGAATATCGTTTATATCAAGTAAACTAGTTGTATTAGCATATGCGAGAGCATCCATTTATTATATATTTATAATATAATAAAAAAAATTTATCTTAATTCAAAACCACCATCAAGCTTTTCTTGTTTTTTTAATGATTCAATAAATGTATATTTTTTATTTTCATTTGATATTTGTGGATTTTCGTCCGCCCATCGAGCCCATTGGGCAATCATAGTTGGCCACAAACCTATTTCAAATGTAGTTCCAACGTCGGTTCTACCTATTAAATGAATTACTCCATTATTAACAAATTTTCTAAAAATACGTAATTTACCATTAGTT
>JACCDO010570738.1_pt1 | contig 55861 bp, 52 predicted proteins | sample 7446101 | NCBI WGS metagenome assembly JACCDO01 (sample SAMN15323440, study PRJNA562643) | freshwater metagenome | isolation source: river surface water | place: USA:Blue River Watershed | collected 2017-08-16 | reverse complement strand
TGACAAACCCGGATGCAAAGAATCGGTGGTCTCTGACAAACCCGGATGCAAAGAATCGGTGGTCTCTGACAAACCCGGATGCAAAGAATCGGTGGTCTCTGACAAACCCGGATGCAAAGAATCGGTGGTCTCTGACAAACGCCCGACCACGGAAGGGATGGTCTCTGACAACCCCGGATGCAAAGAATCGGAGGTTTTTGACAAAGAATTTCCTAAAGAATCTCCCCACGAGGACGAACTCGAAAAACCCAAAAGGTTGAAACCCTTGAAAAGTCGTGCGGACAAAAGGGAACCTGAAGTTATTCGTTCTGAAGAGCCTGAACTGGCAGAATATGTGGAAGAGTTGGAAGAGGAGGATTATGATACAAATTTGACGGTGAATGACCGCGCAATTTATCGAACATTGAGTGTCCCTGTGGTGGAATTTCGTTCGAATATTTGCACTAAATTGGCCGGGATATTGCAAGACGACAAGTTAGCACTAAAAATCGAGAAGGGCGTGTATAACTACGCCATACGCGAAGCAAAATTCAACAGTATTGTGCGCAAATGGGACAACACTGGCTTCATGCAACTTTATACAGACCGGTTGCGCACCATGTTTATTAATTTGCAAACACAGCCGGATTTTGCATCACGAATCAAATCGGGGGAACTCGACGCCGAAACAGTTGCATACATGACGCATCAAGAGATGAACCCTGTCAGATGGAAAGAGAGTATAGAGCGTAAGATAAAGCGCGACGATTCGAAGTTTAATGCGAAGGTGGAGGCATCGACGGATATGTTTGAGTGTCGCAATTGGAAGTGTAAGTCGAAAAGATGCACGTATTATGAGATGCAGACGCGCAGTGCGGATGAGCCAGCTACAGTGTTTATCACGTGTTTAGATTGTGGTAAGCATTGGAAAATGTAATGAGGTAAGAATGTATTCTTTGTCGGTCCATTTGAGGGTCGAACATTTTTGGCGCGTTGATTATCCAGTGCTATATAAAATTGAACAAAAAACTATTATGTTGTGTAAAAATCATATAACATAATAACCTTATATAATTGAACATATGGAACAACAAACTACGGGGTTAAGCCGCAATGCAATTGATAAATACTACACTAAACCGGAGGTTGTGAATGAGTGTGTTTCGTATGCACGCGAGCATTTGTGTATAAATGATACCGATTTGATAATTGAACCGAGCGCAGGAAATGGAGCTTTCATGGAAGGGATAAAGAGTTTGTCTAAGAATTCCGTGTTCTTAGATATAGAACCGGATAATGCCGAGATTATGCGACAGGATTATTTGGAATATAGTTGTGATGTCTTGTCCGATGGAATCAAAATACATGTTATCGGGAACCCTCCGTTTGGGCGTCAGTCATCGTCGGCAATTAAATTCATTAAGAAATCGTGTGAATTCAGTGATAGCGTTTCATTTATATTGCCAAAGAGTTTCAAAAAAGATAGCATGAAAAAATCGTTTCCATTGAAATATCATCTCGTATTCGAATGCGATTTGCCCAATAAATCATTTATGGTAAGTGGGGAAGAATACGATGTTCCGTGTGTATTTCAAATATGGGTAAAAAAAACATACAACCGTAATGTAGCCGAAAAACTCGAACCGTATCAGTTCCAGTTTGTCCAGAAATCAGATAATCCAGACATTTCGGTAAGAAGAGTGGGGGTGAATGCTGGAACGATTGATGTAAATATCCAGGAAAAAAGTGTCCAATCCCACTATTTCATAAAATTTACAAATAATCTTCCGATAGAACATAACATACTTACCTTGTCTGTCATTGCTTATGAATTTAATAATACGGTAGGTCCAAAATCAATATCTAAACAAGAACTAATCGCCAAATTTAACCCGATTCTTCAGGAGCAATCTCAAAATACTCATAAATGATTTTGCGTAGATTCCCGAGATAGCAGAGTGTATTCTCCCGAAATCCGGTTTCAAACAATTTATATGCTTTAGTTTTTTGCGTTTTGAATACGGTCTCATTGCAAACTACACAAACTAATTTACTTGTTGTAGTGTTGTGTTCATTATTTATCAAATATTTACTTCCTCGATTTTCTTGTTGTCCTCCTCCCCATAACGCCAACTGATTCATACCTATAATAATCATGTTTGTTGTTTTTTGCCGAATATACCAATCGGGCCTTTCGGATGTTAAATGTTCAGAACATGTTTTTTCAAACTGAACGTCGAATACATCCGGGTTCAACTTCAACCCTACAATATAATTTTTAACAATCTGGTTGAACTTATTTCCACGAATTACACCTTTGGTTCCAGGCGGAATCAAATAACCACTGTATTCATCTATAATTTTTTTGGCAGTTTCTGAATTCACATATTTATCCAATATACTTGACAACTTCATTATCTCATTTTTTACTGATTCAGATTTAGTGTATTCGTCCATAAGATTCGTGTCGGTTAAAGCATTGATTGTTTCTTTACAAATCTCGCGTTGTATTCTTTCGTTTATTGACTGCATGTTCTTGCGTTTTACATATTAGAGTATAAATAATTATTTATTTCATTTTTATAGTCCAATGGCACACCCCGATGAAAAAAGTGAAAATGTGTAAAATAAGGTTTTTATTTCCTACTTACCTTCAGCTGGTTCTTTCTTTTTATACACCCTCTTCTTGGGTTTTTCGTCTATAACCATGTTTTGCATAGATTCTTCTAATTCAGTTTCACCGGAAGTTTCCGGTTTAGTGGGCTTGATGGTTCTTTTGCGAATTACTTTCTTCACTGGTTCAGGTGAAGCTACCGGTTCTTGAACAGCAGATACGGGTTCTTGTATTTCAGGCACTGGCATTTCTGACTCAGGAAATGCTCCCAAATTATTGATTACACCAGACATGCGATTATAACGGTCATCTTTATGCACTTCTTCGAGTATTTCATCCACGTTCAGCCCGTACTTTTCGGCGATGATAGTTAAAACAGTTATGTGAAACTCGGCGATGTGTTTAAATATGATATTCAGCGATGCAGCGTAAGCTTGACGCCCGTTTGTTATTTCAACCGGAATAAACGGGATTTTGTTTCCAGTCTCGTCGATTTCAATGACGGGTTCGTTTATAAACTTAATCGTAGTGTTGCTCATGTTGTAATGTGTAGGTGTTAGTTATGTTTTGGAATAAACATAACCAATAGATTTCAATTTTATTTGAAAAAAGCAAAAAGTGTATGGGTGTTTTTATAGCGAAACAGTATATGAGCAGAAGAAGTTCAAGTACTACGCCTTCATACAAAATAATAACTTCGAGTGCGGGGGAAAGTTTAGTAGAAGCATATCATGCGGTATTTTCGTATTTGTCTTCGTCTTTAAACATTTATACCGAATTAGCAAAATTGTGTGGGTCGGGGTTTTATCGTAGAGCTTCTCCTCCGGATAAAAACACCAGCACGATTTTTTGCAAGAATAATGCAGAAACGCATTACAAATACTATAATGCGCCAACGAGACGCATATATGACCCATATGAATCTTTCCAATTATACAATTCGCATGGCAACTGTTTCGCATTTGCGCTGTATTTATCAAGCAAAATGAATGGAGCCAATATGTTTCCACAAGAGTTGGTTGATATATCGCCTTTTATAGAACAAGTTGGGACTGGACACAAAAAGTATCTGAGAGTGAAACCCTCTCTTGAGAAAGAGGCTTATCGGGCTTTTGTGCAAAACGACTATCTCATCATAAATATGATGTTGAACATTGTGTCTTCCACACAACACATATATGACATGTATGAATATGAATGGGATAAGATGACCCAAGAGGAAAGAGACGATTTCGGAATAGATGTTAGGTATTCGTTCAAATCATATTTGAAAGATTTCAAAAAAATGGCCAAAAACATAGACAATGTTCATCATATGACATGGGACCAAATTATTAATTGGGATGAAGCCAGCCAAAATATTCTACCGCATGATAACAGCGGCATTCCACACGCTGGAACTCCCGGACATTTACAGGAATTTGATTACAAGACAAGAGTTTCAAGTAAATCTCGTAGCCGAAGTTGGGGGGAAACCCGGCGAAGAACACCGCGAAGTAATGATACGTGAGAACCGCCAAAATAAACATACATGCAGAAAAAAGTTAAACGCAGAACTTCACATTAATACACATAATTTATATTTAGCCTAAATATACCAAACCAACCGTATATTATGACTGACGTAGAGCCACTTTTGAAACCCGACCATTCAAGATACGTGATGTTTCCTGTGCAAGATGAAGATATTTGGAAAATGTACAAAAAACAGGTTGATTCGTTTTGGCGCGCCGAAGAAATCGACCTGTCGCGAGACTTGAATGACTGGGCGAGACTCTCTCCCGATGAACAGAGATTTATCAGCATGATTTTGGCGTTTTTTGCTGCTTCGGATGGGATTGTCATGGAGAATTTGGCTCTCCGGTTCATGGGCGATGTTCAGTTGTCTGAAGCCCGTGCATTCTACGGGTTTCAGATAGCCATTGAAAATATACACAGTCAAATGTATAGTATATTAATTGACACATATATACAGCATAAGGACGAAAAAAATCGTCTATTTCGCGCAATTGAGAACTACCCCTGTATTGCCAAAAAGGCAGAATGGGCGCAAAAATGGATAGGCGACCACCGCAGTTCGTTTGCTTCTCGTCTCATCGCGTTCGCATGTGTCGAGGGCATATTTTTCAGCGGGGCATTTTGCAGCATATATTGGATAAAGAAGCGCGGGCTCATGCCCGGGCTAACTCTTAGTAATGAGTTTATCAGCCGAGACGAGGCGCTACATACGGAATTCGCGATTTTGTTGTATTCCAAACTCAACAAAAAGTTGTCGAAGAAACGGGTCGTTGATATTATACATGAGGCGGTTGAGATTGAGAAAGAGGTTATAGTGGATTCTCTCCCGTGCAGACTCATCGGAATGAATTCTATACTAATGTCGCAGTATATTGAGTTTGTGGCGGACAGACTTGCGGTGCAGTTGGGGTATGATAAGATATATAATGCGCAAAACCCGTTTGATTTCATGGAGTTGATAAGTGTGGAGACGAAGGTGAATTTTTTCGAGCGCACGAATTCGGAGTATGCGTTGGCGAACAAGACGGTGGAAGGGGATGTGTTTGAATTGACGGAAGATTTTTAGACTGTGTTGTATCTGTTCGGCTGTTCAAATATGTATTCGTAAAATTGAATATAGATGTATTTTGTTATATATTTCAACATAAATATATATCATGAGTGTTGCAGATATCAGAACCCAAGGTCTTGACAAATTTTATACTATACCGGAATACGCGGAACGGTGTATTCAGATTACTTATCGCGAATTATCGAAACATAATATTGAGTTTGATTCAATCATTGAACCAAGCGCTGGCAATGGAAGTTTCCTTGTTCATTTATTAAAAAATACACATGTCCCCGTTGTTGGGTTGGATATCTCTCCCGAACATCCAGATATATTGGAACAAGATTATTTACAATATATCCCACCGATAAGCGCAAAAACGCCACTTGTAATAGGAAATCCTCCTTTTGGAAAAATAAGTTCTTTTGCAGTGAAATTCTTCAACCATTCTTCTGAATTTGCGCACTGTATTGCATTCATTGTTCCGCGAACGTTTAGACGGCCAAGCATTCAAAACAGATTATGTGCAAATTTTCATCTTATTTATGACGAAGATACTCCCACTAAGCCGTGCCAGTTCTTACCCGCAATGTCGGTTAAGTGTTGTTTTCAAATATGGGTAAAGAAAGAATACAAACGTGAGCTAATTGTTTCACCCAAAAATCATGCAGATTGGGAATTTCTTGCGTATGGGCCGAATGATGCAAATGGACAGCCGACCCCTCCGGATAGTTCGGATTTTGCGATACGTGCATATGGAGGAAAAATAGGTCATATTGTGTCAGACCCCCAAAATCTGTGTGAATTGCGTCCCAAAAGTTGGCACTGGATACGCGCAACAATAATTGATAAAGATACACTCATCTCACGGTTTAATAGTATCGATTACTCTATATCAGAAAACACTGCGAGACAAAATTCGATAGGTCGTGGCGAATTAGTTGCATTGTATATTAGTCAATTCGGTGATATCAATGCGGTAAGTAAGTAAATCATTCCATAGTTTATCCCCGTATTTGGGACGAAGACAATATTCTTTCATATTATTTGGGCATTGCAAATCACACATGGATATATCGCCGTTTTTCGTTTTTGTTCCATGAGCATAGCTTCCATATTTACATATAAGTTGTTTGATTGATTCTTTATCCATTTTGAACATGAATAACTCTCCACAATTCGCAACGTTTTCGTCGCACACATAATATGCTGTAAATATGTATTCACAATCATGATGCATTCGCAATTGCACAAAATTAAACTTGTTGCATTCTTTTCCTCCCAATGATGTTTTAATTTCGTAGTTTTTTCCATCGCGAAATAGGTCTCCTTTGCATTCCGAACTGTTATTTTTGGTCATATTACAAAAGTCAGATATGAACGTCTCCAACAGATTTCCTGAAATTTGACCAGGTAATTTATTGAGCTTACAATATATGTGCGCATCTTTAACCGTTTCACACATTTTTATGCATTGTTTGTGGTTTATTTTTCCTCCGTGCAACACACTTTTCAACAGCGATAAATATATAGTGCGTTAAAATATATAATAAGAATTTCAATTTTATTATATGCCGACTCCAAACAATTGGTCTATGATTTTGGCTACTACTCCCACCGGTGTTATCGGTGATGCGTCGGGTCTTTTGTGGAATATACCGGAAGATATGAAACACTTTCGGGAGATGACCACAAATAACATTGTTATAATGGGCCGAAAGACATATGAGACAATCGGCCGTCCTCTCCCGAATCGAATAAACATAATTCTGTCGTCTTCTCCCGTGAATGGAAACTCGTGCCGTACTCAACCCGAACTGTTATATACCAATTTGGATAGATTAGACGAAGTTGTTTCTGGCATATTGTCGCATTACCCGGATAAACACGTTTTTGTGATTGGTGGAAAACAGATATACGAACAATTGTTGAATCGGGTAGATTCTATATACATCACTACTGTATATTTGGATATAGAAAATACGGAATACATAGCGTTATCTCCCGAATTTATGAAAAGTATAGAGACAGATTATGTGCCGGATGATATCTATATTCACAAACAACTATCTATTAGTGGTGTCCAGTATAGTATTCACCTGTATAGGTCTCGAGTGAAATTTATTTAACCGTATGAGTTGTTCTTCTGCGGCTTCTTCTACCTGTGTAAATTGGCCGGACTTTGATTTTAGGTCCTCTGTCGCTGAAGTCGAAGTGTTTATAATTTATCTTATAATTTAGACCTTTGAAAATATCATGATTCGGGTTTTCAAACACACTTGTCATACTCATTAGTTCATTGCGAACCCAACCACCTCTTAATTCATTTAGCACTACAAATAACATGTAAAAATTGTATGCCTTTCTATGTTCGATCGTGCTTAAATGCCTGTCAGTCATACATTTCTCATCCGTGTCATAACAACTTATCCCGAAATCTATATATTTGAGTTTTTTTATCTTATTCGATTCAAGCTCAATCAATATGTTGCTTGGACGTATATCATTGTGAAATATACCTTTACTATGCATATATAACAGACCCCTTATCAAATGATTCGCGATACTAATATACAATTTTACGTCATTGGGATTATCCATTTTCAACTTTATGTCGGATAAACGATTTTCTATGTATTCAGTCATAATTCCGTAGAGGTCGTCGCGGTCGCGATTCACAATTTTTCCATAATCAAATGGACATATAATATAATCGTTACAAGTAGCATCTTCATTTTTTAGTTTCATTAAAAAATCACATTCCCTTTTCACATTTGTAGGGTCGCTACTATCATCTTGCAAAGTTTTTATAGCGTATTCTTCACCTTTTTTGTGAATTTATATACAGTACTATAATAACCGGAACCAACCGGTTCAACTCTATACGTAGAAATAGTGTCAGTAATATAAGATTTAAACTTAATAGTATTCTCATCGGTTTCTCTGCCACTGCGACTGCCACTGCGACTGCCACTGCGACTGCCACTGCGACTGCCACTGCGACTGCCACTACGACTGTTTCGTCGGCTTCTACTGTTAGCTTTCATATATAATATCTGTGGTATTATTTTCATCGCCCGTAAAAACAATGCGTACTTCTTTACCTAAATGACCTTCTACGCATATTTCGTCTGTTTCTCTGTTAAACGTTATTCTTTTCAAATACTGGCCATTTATAACACACATGTATCTTACTGGCATTCCTACCGGGTTATATATGTCCAACCCAATAAATGGTTCCTCGTCAAAATCAAACACGTCGCTAAAATCATATGTGTATCCATTACGCAATTTAATATTCATTCGGCGAATAGCACCAAATGAACGTACGTCAGGGTTGAATCTAAACTCAGATGTTTGCATTTTATATGGGATAATAATGAATTATTATGTCATTTTTACCTAACACGACGCTTACTTGCATGTTTTCTTCTTCTTGTTTTTCTTGTTTTTCTTGTTTTCCTTCTGCGTGTCCCTCCGCCCATTTGTTTGGAATGATACATTGCAGAATTTCCGCCAAAATCGGCCGATTGGCCGCCATTTTGCGTGAATGTGGTTGGGTCGTTAATAAATGACATATATTATTATAACAGATGTTATCCTTTATCGGTCCTTCAACGACGACAAAATTAGAATCTGAATATATATGCACCTGCAAAAGTCAAAGCCGCTTGAGTAAAAACTAAGGCTCGGAACACATCTGCATTATAAGAGAGACTGGATGCGGTTATCATTAATGCTGTAATAATGCTGATTAACACATAAACCTTCCAGCCCGAACGAAAAAACGAGGAAAATTGCTCACTGATGGTTTTATTATCCACCATCTGTGAATTACACATAAGGTTTTGTTTAACGGACAAATGATTGAATTGCCAGAAGAAAATGAGCATTATGCCAATTATTCCAAATCCCCAAACTTGCGCATCCATGTCTCCATCCTTGAAGCCGCGAACAATCAGCGGTATAACAATAGACAAAGCGCCTATTAAATACAATATGTGAATCGCATAATACTTATTGGTATCTCCCGCTGGAATACAAACCAACCCGGAATAAATCATAGGGAAAAATGCAGCCATAGTTAAACCAATTATTGTAATAACCATTACATTGGACATAACATTTGGTTCATTCTTCGAACTGAATGATGCCGGACTTCCCTGGTCGCTACTTCGCCTGCATTTATTTACTTGTCGTAAGGGAGCTGGAACGATAGATACATCTATCTGTGTATCACCGTTTGTCGTTAAAGTCGAATAAATTTCAGTCATGCTTGTATCATCTGTTATTATAGTGCTAACTCCCGAATTCAGATTCGTTGAAATAGTGCTCGATATATTAAGTGTCAAATCATCCGATGTTTGTTTATGAAGTTTGTTGGATACATTGTTCATTGCCGGGTCGTTAAAAAGCCCAGACAAATTCACAACAACACCATTAGACGTTTTTATGGGCATGGCAGAATCAGCTTTCGCTATGGCTCCAAACAACGCAGTTAATGGCCCATCTGCGGAACCAGCAGTTGTATCATGTTTCAATTTCATTCGCACAAATATTTTTATACCCAGTTTGTCATTCACTTTACTCACGGTTTCAAGCACAAAAATGTTATCGACACTTGCATCCTCACCCTTTTTTATGGATATGGAGACTGGATAGCATAATTTATCTCCATATCGGAACACTGGGCTGGCGTCTGCGGGATAATTTATTTTGAAATATTTTTTTCCACTGTGTATTATCAAATTTTCGGGTTTAATATCAAACCTTTGGTCCGGAAAACTGTATTTTAACGGAGTTGCCATACTTTCTATTAGGATATACGCCTAAAAGAGTGATGCCCGAATAACAGTGTTGCTATTCACAGGTTTTACATCATCATTATCATATTTAGGTTCTTCGCTGTGTCCAATAGGTGCTAAAGTATTCACAAACTCTTCCTCCAACGTTTTTTCCACATGTTCGAGAATGGGGTCGGTTTCACTCAATGGCGCAGGAATGATTTCGGCGGACATCATCGGTTCCTCTGCATGCTCATTCGCGGGTTTAAAGTCGGATGTGGTGGCACGACGCATAATTTCGTAAATAACAAACAGGAACAAAACGCCTAAAACAGGGTTCGCGTTCATGAACAAAAACACGGCGATACCAAATAGTGCGATGTATGATACAGTAGAATTCATGAATGCCGGGACACGAATCGGAAACAAAATAAAAATGGCGATGAGTAAGACGCCGGTCATTTCCAGCGGATTGAACTGATTGATGGACTTTAACTTGAATGATGCCATAGTGTCTAATATATGGTGTATGAGGATAATTCGACCCGAGATTGCATTCGATTACCGGTCAGATATAGAATTAGTAATCCCACATCATTCATACCGGCTGATGTAATAAATATAAATCTACAAAATTGAAATAAAGGATTCGCCTGTAGTAGAGTATATAATCCCTACTACTCTTAGTATATTATTGATATCACCTTAGCGCACTACTTAAGCAACTACTCAAGCAAATAACAATGTCCAACTCAAAGTCTGTCGTTTTATCCGTTGATGAATGGAACCCCGCTTCCATGAAGTTTATGGCTCCTCGTGTAAATGACCGTGGTGGAAAGGCAATTAGCATTATTAGCACTGCAACTAATCGTACGCTCAGTATTTCAACTCCGTTATTGATGACGTGGGGAATTTCCGATTTTGTTGATGAGAAGACTGGCGAGTCAGATGGAAAATATACTATCTCTCTCGCTTTCCCCAATGAAGAATACGCTACTCCCAGCGCGTCGAAGTTCTTGGAGAAGCTCAAGCAGTTTGAGACCAGCATTATTGATGAGGCTGTCAAGAACTCGGTTGCCTGGTGGGGTGGCAAGCCAATGTCGCGCGATATTGTCGAGTACAACTATTTCCCTTTCTTGAAGTATAGTAAGAATAAGGAGACTAAGGTGGTTGATTACAGTCGTCCTCCTACTATTCGCGCCAAGGTGCCTAATTATGATGGCAAGTGGAATGTCGAGATTTACGACACCAATTCCAACTTGCTCTTCCCTGGAGCATCTACTGATTTGCGCACTCCGATTGATTTCGTTCCCAAGCAAAGCAGTGTTGCATGTGTATTGCAATGCGGCGGCATCTGGATTGGTGGCAAGGGATGGGGTCTCACTTGGAAGTTAGTCCAGTGTGTAGTTAAGCCCCGCGAGGTAGTGAGTATTTTCGGTAAGTGTCAGATTCAGCTTTCCAACGATGAACGCGCTGCTATTGAGTCAGATAAGCCAGTGTCATCCGCAGCTGAACCAGATGATGTGGATGATGTTGTTGCACCTGTGGCGGTTAGTCATTCGACTGTAGTGGATGACAGCGACAATGAGAAGGAACCGGAACCGGAGCCGGAACCCGCCGTTCCTGCGGTTGTGCCAGTGGAAGAGCCACCTGCCGCACCGGTTAAGAAGGTGGTTAAGAAGGTAGTTCCAGTAGCCCCGGCAGTAGAGGAAGAGCCAGCGGTTCATGCAACTGTTGTGAAGAAGAAGGTGGTTAAGAAGGCAGCTTAGACGAGGAATAAAAAGGTTAGTATATAAAAAAATGGTGTGTTGAGCACACAACATTTTTCACATAAAATCGACTTACCTTTTTACTCTACACATCAATGCTCGAAGCTAACCGCTTTTTAACGTCCAAGCATATGGTGCGTGCATTACGCATTGTATTCTTAACATCTCTTTTGTATTTGTTGTATTTTCCATACAAATGAATGTCTCGAATATCTGCATATGTCCTATCTATCATATATATAAACATGTCAAGTGTATTCTTAAACTTGGGTCCAGCTTCCGTGGCAATTGTCTCGATATGTTGAATCACAAAATCAAACAATTCTGAAAACAATACCATCTGGTCGCATCGCAACAATGCGATTAAGTTGGCATTCTTTCCTCGCATAACAACTTGTGTATCTGTTTTCAATTTGGCAATCGTATCCTTTATCGTGTTATTCACACAGATGACTTCATCCACATATGCGCGTAATTCCATTAACTTTGACATTTCGGTTTTGCTTAGTTCAATATTAGTATTTTAATTTTGTGTGCCAAACATTGAAATAATTAACATTTCAATTTTTTACTTCAACAATACCTTCACTCGAATAGGCATTCTCACAGATACATCATACACATTATTCACATTCATTTCTGCCACACCCTGTCCCTCAAACTGCACAATTTGTTCTTTCACTAACCTCAACTCACAAACGTCGATTTTGAGACGGCGCGGGCCCACTTCCACTACACATTCGTCGGACTGCAGCAGCGCGCTCGCGCAATACGTTGCCGTGATTACAAGTGTATTATCTTCCAGCAACTCCATGTTCGGCGGCAACACCGGAATACAACACACATCCAGAGTTTTTCCACCGCCGGGTTCTCCGATATCAAATGTAGTTTCGTGATGCCACATGGGAACAATAAGGTCGTCCGATTTCCAATTCAGACGATACAGATTATCGGCCAATAAATCTTCCAACAGTGGGTTCAAATAAATTCGCTGGATTTCTTCCCCGTTAATTTCGCTGCCTTTTTGGAAAATGCGTTCGAACTCCGTCAAAAACTCGCTGCTAAACCCAAATACATCCGCATGCATTTTCGCAATAACAAACAGTTTAGACAGTTTATCGCGGTCAATCTGGCGCAAATATTCCAACGCCTGTTTTTCGCACACACCCACTACTTTTGACAATATCAAATGGTAGAGTCGAGTATCTTCTTCCGATTCTTTGTGATTCCACACATTTACCACGGTCTTCACAAATGATGCAAAAATGCTGGCATAAGATAAATCCCCTCTATCATTGACGGAATCGGTCTGTTTGTGTGCGTTTGTCAATGTTAAATAAGCCTCTCGAATTTCAATAAACCGTTCATTTGCATCTGGCAACGCGCACTTATCGGGATGATATTTCAACGCCAGCTTCCGATACGCCGCCGTTATTTCGGCTGCGTCTGCGTTGGGGTTTAGTTCCAATATTTGGAATGCATCTTTTTTCAACATTATGAATCTTTACTAACAAATAAAAAAAAATACTCTCTAAATGATAAATCGGCCGATAATTATTGTTGTACTGTTTCAAAAACTCGTATATTTTCGCAAACAACTCCCTCATATTCGCATGTTCCAAATGTCCCGACCGAATAAAATGGCTCACTACATACCACAAACATTCCGTTATGTCCAAATTATAGACCAAAATGTCATACAATTGCTCTCGAAAATCCACGAAATCCAATGTTTTCAATTCCAACATCTCATTCACCAAATTATCACATATCAAATTAAATATATCATTCGGTATATCATCCACACTATTCATCAACGAAAATGAATACACCTCCTTTGCATTTATGATTCCATTCATATTGATTCCATCCATTATCTCGCGAATCTTCACCACATTCTGACCCGATTTCTTGCTGATTCTCCTCAAAAAATGCGCGGCATCTCGCTCTACTTCCGTCGTCCGGCCATCAACTACCATATTGCTGTACGATACCGGACGTTTCACCGAAATAACCGTGCAACAATTCACAATGCTGTTCGGCAAAAAACTCATATGCTCCGTTATGATGAAAAACTTGATGTTTATACTCGAATGCACCACTTTCGTTTGCTGAATATAACTGTAAAATACCTCCAACAATTCGTTGTGTATCCCGTGGAAATTCTTACAAACTATCACACCCATCTTATCCGACCGCATAGATATCACATCCACTATCTGGAAAAAGAGCTCATGCCACAGAGTGCGACTATTACACCCCAACATCGACATATCGATTTCATAGTGTATATCCGATATGCGATACGAATACGATATTTTGTCCGTTTGAACTCGCATTTTTTTACTGTATTTCAGCTTCGACGGCGAATAATGCGACAACACGCGTAAGCACTGTGTGTATTTTCCGCTTCCGGGTGGTCCGTAAAATATCAAATGCCCAAGTGATTGCACCGTTGCAGGCAATTGTGCAAACAATTCGTCCAATTCTGGATGAAAATTACTTTGTGCAGATGACGCTAAATAATCTTCAAACTGTGTTTCATAGAATTTCATGTTGCTATAGTTCAAGTAAAAAGCTTTATTCCATTTTAGCAATCAATAATAAAGTGTCTCTCCCGAATCTCATTAAACAACTACCCATTTTGGAAGTTGGACGCCATGCAAACATGTGGGCTATGCATGCAACTAACTCACTAAAAAACGCATTATCAATCGTTCTCACCATAGTTGCCAACGCATTTATGGACACCCACCCTTCCTATTTCGTATTCGGATTCGGTATATCTATATTTGCCATCATTCTGTGGATTTCGCTAAAGTATCCGTTCTGGAACACACAACCCGTATATCACACCTACGATTTTTGGAGGGGTATATATTCGGAACCATACATCATACAAAAAATACCCAACAAGACGCGATATTACGACAAAACCGGCGCAATAAAAACCGTATGTTGGTCCCGACTCACTCGAGACAATATAATAAACATGCTAAACCTGGTGAATCGGTGTTTCATTCCATCAGACCGTATTCTGTTAGACATCCAAGAAAACGAATGGACTGCATTGTTTGACGATGATACATATGTTTCATTTTCGGGAGAGACAACTAATTTCCAAGGAATATGCACAACTCGACCTATTCTCTCCCGAATTGGACAAACAAACTTCGCACTAAACTATCTCGATTACTTGACACTTGAAAGAACCGGGAACTCTGATTCAAAACCCAAACAGTCTTTGTTTTCAACACACGAATACAATGTTCGCATATATAACACAACCAGTGGTTCCGGACATAAACCATTGTTGTTAAAACACGAATCGGGAGAGTATATCGGTGTCGTCCCTTTCATCCGATACAATTTAGTGCATTATCATTTGAATAAGTTGGCACCATGGGCTCTCCCGGTTATGCCGTCCCATATCCAGTTAGTTTCTTGTGTAGAAATCAACGGAGTAGGCAAAAAACGGAAATATGAGAACACAGATGTATTGAACGATTTCGCTAAATCTTTCCTCGAACTTCCAATGTTCGAAGTCAAAATATGGCCTGGATTGCCGGCCATTATGCGGCAATTTAGCGCTGGGTCGCTGCATATGTTTGCGTTGCGTAAATACGGCGAGGTGTTGGCCGTGTATTTCATGCGGAATGCGCGGACATATTACGAAGAGTTGGATGGTGTGAATACATTAGAGTGTGTTGCGACAGTCTCCATGTTGGACACGAAGGACGCTGACCTTTTTTATGCCGGTTTTTTATTGGCAATTCGGGAGATGATGAAGGATACACAACAGAATTACGGCGTGTTGAGTGTTGCTGGAATAGGACACAATGTTCTGTTAAATGACCGATTGCCGAAAAACGACGTTATATTGAGCGTGAAGAGCGAGTATGTATTGCACAATATGGTTGCGCCTAAATCTCCATACTCTCCCGAATCTGTATCCATTATTATATAATTTATTCTTCCCTACCGATACAGGTCATATACCGACTAATATATAAAGCATGTAAAACATATATAAATGAGATGAAGTAAAACACACATAACATAATTCAATGAAAAAATACACCAATCTATTCCGTCAATTCAACAAACTCGGGCCCATTGAACATATGATATCAGAACAAGTACATAAAATCACCAAAGCTGCGTATCCCACACCGGATTCGCTCCTTTGTTTTGACCAGACAAGATACCGCGCGTTATATCGCCAATGGGGACACGCCGGAATATTCGAACACGAGAAGAACGAAATAAACCCATTCATTTACGGGCTAATTAACTATCAAATCGAAAGTATTGATTCTGCTCTTCGCTCTGGATATTCCGTGCAGTCGTCTCTTGTCATTAATCCCATCGAGAAATTCGGGTCGGACGAATTGAAGGCCAAATATTTGCCTAAATTATATTCGGGAGAGAGTATCGGTTGTTTTGGATTGACAGAACCCGGAGCGGGGTCCGACCCCGCTGGCATGACGACAAAAGCTGTGGATAATGGCGACCATTATTTAGTGTCGGGGGCCAAAATTTGGATAACGAATTCTCCTATTGCAGACGTGTTTGTGATTTGGTGTAAAGATGAAGCAGGCCAAATTATTGGGTTAGTGTCCGACCGCGATGATGAGTCGATTCAGACGCCGGAAATAAAGGAAAAACTGTCTCTGTTGGCATCGCCAACAGGATACATATATATGGATGCGCTGAAAGTGCCGAAAGAGAATCGGCTGAATGTGCGTGGGTTGAGGGGTCCATTTGAGTGTTTGAATAAGGCACGATATGGAATTTCGTGGGGAGTGGTGGGAGCGATGGAGAATGTGTTGAATACAGCGATAGATTATACGGAAGAAAGAGTTCAGTTCGGGAGAGGATTAAATACGAATCAAATGGTGCAGTCGGATTTAATGAAGTGTGTGGAATTGTATTCGAGCTCGCTGAATCATTCGTTTGCGTCGTTGCAGTGCATTGAGACATTCGGGGATTTGAAATCGAATTTGGGGTTGATTTCGTTTTTGAAGCGTGTAAATTGTGAGAATGCTCTGACTGCAACGCGGATATGTCGCGATTTACTGGGAGGCAATGGAGTGAGTAATTCGTATAATATTATTCGGCATCTGATAAATTTGGAGGCGGTGAATACCTATGAAGGCACGCGTAATATACATAATTTGATTTTGGGCAGGGAATTATTGGGGAAGAATGCTTTTTAGTGTTTGTCAGTCAGTGTCCGTACATGAATGTGCTACAACAATAATATAAATAAACGAGTTATAATACAATAAAATGGACAACTGCGCATTTTATTGTGTATCCTACAACTCTCCCGAACGCGCAGCCACAATGCGAGAAAGATTCCGCAAAATCGGCGCAGAACTCAACATCCACACTGGTGTCCAAATGGACGACCCGCGTCTGCAATACACAGACGACATGGGCACCCGCAGATTATGGTCGGTGTGTTATGGACATATCGACAACATGGCCGCCTTTTTAAAAACCGACAAGAAATACGGTTTCACGTGCGAAGACGATGTGCATATACACCGCGATTTGGGAACCAGAATGCCGGACATACAACGCCATTTCGATGAAATGGGACTGGATATTCTGTTATTGGGATACATGACCACCTTCCCTATTTTGGACTGGTATTCGGGATACGAATTTCGGTATCCATACGACCCGTCGCGAGGCTACCAATACCACAACTATCCCGCGGGTCAATGGGGAATTCATTTAGCCATGTTTTCGCGAGAATATGCGCAAAAAGTGGTGGATACATATGGCGGCGATTATGCCCAGCGGTCTATTGCCGATTCATCGCTGGGGCCGTTCAATCCCGACTGGACTATCACGAAACTGACACACAAACGGGCTCTCATGTATCCCATGATGGCAGTCGAAGACGGAAAGGGATATTACGAGCACTGGGGACAAGGCGAGTTCCATCGGGAGAGTCATAGATTGAACTACAAGGAAGACCTGTTTTACTAATCTTTGTCGCTGCCAGACCGACTGCTACGATAAGGCTAATGCTTATAATATGCAATCGTAAATATCGTGTCCAAGACTAACCCGGCTGATGTCAAACACAACAGAGCGTATTCTACCGGTGTTTTGTGTTGAATATTCCAGAAATAGAACGACAACATCATGAACATTGGTATGGCAAATATGTCTGCGATATGAGATAGTGTATGAATTCGCCTGTATAGCATATACGTTATATATATGTTTTACTACCAAGACGGTGCATCTGTGAATATTTGGGTGGTTGCCGGATGAATCACCTTCGAATGTGTTATGGCCGTGTAAAAATCGTGAATAGTGTTGTGCATGTGAAACAGTATGAATGAGGATATGAGTGTAGCGATGAAAATGAACAGAATGTCGCGAGCGAAGAATTTGAGAGCGCGTATCTCCTGCTGTTTGTCGGAGCTTCTAAATACACGCATCTCTATGAATTTCAAAAGACTGAAAAACGCAGCTACTAAAAATGCCAACGTAATGGCCGTTTCCATAGTATATTTTGTACAAATAATACGCGTTTCACGTATATACGCACGTATTCCGTTATCCTTTATCGGTCCGATTACATGGTGTAATTCGGAACTTCATCAATATCAATCACGCCAACAGAATCAGACATCGGAATTTTACCTCGATACAGAAAGCGTTTGAATTCTTTATGTTTTAGTTGATTCACAGGAGTGTGCGCATGCACTGTCCGCGCAATCATCATGTATAGTTTAAACCCCGGATATCTTTCTTCGTGCGACCCGTTTTTCATATACACATTTTTCCCACGGTCGTCCATACACCATCTGCGCATGAGGTCGCGGAACATTGGCATGTCGCGTCTGGATTCAGACAAATCAAACGCCGATGTCGCTAAACGGCACAAATCGAAACTGGGGTTCGGATCCACGCGCTTTTTGTTGGGGTTGAAATACGGTTCGGTGTTATACAACTTTTCCGCTTCACCGTCGGGACTATAACTATCACTACACAACACTTTGCCACGATATTTGTATATAGCTCTCCCGAAATCGATGATTTTGTATATACGTCCGTAAGTTGGAACGCGATACGTTTGGTGATTGTATTTGTAATACAAATACTTAATATCAGTCGAACAATACATAATATTACGCGTGTGTAAATCATTGTGTGTGAGCTGGAATGCGCGTTGGTATGTAAGAAGAGCAAACACAACTTGCGCCATTGCAGAAATACACTGTTCATCGTTCAGTTGCCTGGCTTTTAACAAATCTTCAAAAAGACCCTCGCACTTTTCAATACACATCACATTCACCGGATAATTAGGTATATACGCTTCTGTCGCATCAAAATCATCATAATCACCCAACTCATCCTCGTCATCATCCTCATCCTCAACCGCTTCATTCTCATCATCCTCATCCTCATCATCTTCATCCTCATCATCATCATCCTCATCTGATTGTATATTATCTGTCTCAATAGGCAAGCATAAATCTGCATCAGTTATTTCTATTTTAACCAAGTCTCCGACAAGTCCCCGACCATCGGAGGGGCGGTCTTCGACACAATGGCGGTCTTCGACACAATGGCGGTCTTCGACACAATGGCGGTCTTCGACACAATGGCGGTCTTCTATAAGACTCGAAGGGCAGTATTCTACACACATCGCATCAAGCTCTTCTGCCGACACGGCTTCATCCGAGAATTGCAAAACCGGCCTATTTCCGCGAGACCAGGTGCATAAATCGTTTTGCGAGTCTATAAATTCGTTGTCCAAATTCAAAAAGAATTTCTTACCCAAATTATCATTGAAGTACTTGCTGTCTGAAATACTTTCATACATATCGTCCCACAAATCAAACTTGAACACATTCTGTATCCCCACATAAGACCCGTAGAAATCCACACCATGAACGAAATTATGTGTGTGCAACATTTGACTCGACAAATAATAAAAGAACCCGTCCGTATAAGCCATATTGTTGTATCGCAACAAGCGATTTTCATTATTTGGGGAATTATCGTCCAGGTAATTCGGGAGAGATATTCCAGACAAATCGACTGGAGTTGTCATGTAGGTTAAGTGGTCTATCAACGGCGAAAATTTGAAAAACACAGGTTTAGATACCAAATCACTATCACCCTTCAATGCCCACATATCATCGGCAACATGATTCTGCAACTTGTATTTGTGATTGAGACCCAGAATATTATAATTGGTATCGCTCATTTTGAAAAACAGACTGTATATGGGATTGTAGTTTTGCAACTTTTCAAATGCGAACGGTTTGTATCCAAATTTCACATCGGAGTCAGCCCGATTATCGGGCTCGGTTTCACGTAAATGTAAAGAAGGTTCAGGTAAAAATGCATAGTTAATCGTGAAAGCGGGTTTCATTGTTTTTGAGTGTTTTATATTTAGGTGAAAACATTTAAAGCACCCCGTTTTAGCGCTGATAATGTCATACTGCGTGTAATATGTATTATTTATAAATCTTGTCAAAACATATATTTCACACATTTAGACTAAATACAATGTCGCTAAACATGAATAAGTTTGACATGAAAAACATCACGTTCAAAAAAGAAGAAAATAAAGGACCGGTAATTGTCATGATTGGCCGTCGTGATACTGGCAAATCATATTTAGTGCGAGATTTACTCTATCATCATCAAGATATTCCACTCGGAACTGTGATTTCTGGCACAGAAGCCGGCAACGGGTTTTATGCTGCACACGTGCCCAAACTCTTCATTCACGAAGAATATAATACGTTGTTAATCGAGAACATTTTGCGCAGGCAAAAGATGGTGTTGAAGAAAGTCGTTGGCGAAATTAACCAGTATGGTAGTTCGTCGATTGACCCACGCGCATTCGTAATTTTAGACGATTGTTTGTATGATGCTGCATGGGCGCGCGACAAGATGATGCGTCTGTTGTTCATGAACGGTCGTCATTGGAAAGTGATGTTGATTATCACCATGCAATATCCTTTAGGTATCCCTCCTAATTTGCGAACGAACATTGATTATGTTTTTATTCTTCGAGAACCTTATTTAACAAATCGGGAGAGAATATGGAAAAATTATGCGAGTATGTTTCCTTCATTGGAGGCTTTTTCGGCGGTAATGGACCAAACGACGGAGAATTATGAATGCTTAGTCATAAATAATAACGCAAAATCGAACAAACTTATTGACCAAATATTTTGGTATAAAGCACAGCCGCGGCCGGATTTTCGTTTAGGATCGGCCGAATTCTGGGAAGCATCGAAGGATTTGCCAGATGATGAAGAAGAAGAATATGACCCCACTCGGCCGAAAAAAAAGAATGCACAACAAATTAACGTGAAAAAAAATTCAACGTCAAAATGGTAATATAATATATACACATGCTCGGAAAAATCTCCAATTTATTTAAATCAAATTCCAGTGGCACACAATCAGACAAACCCACACAACCTGAAAATGACACACAACCTGCCACTGGCACAGAACCTGAAAATGACACAAGTTCGATGATACAGGACGAGTTTGAAATTGGTACTATGGGGAAAGATGACTATGAGGTTTTTAAATACGAACGTATGGGTGAGGAAGGTTCCTATTATGCATTTGCTCACAAAAAATATGTGAAGATAACAGATGACAACAAACTCTATGCTAATAAAGATAACTTAAGAACATTAGGTAAATATAATTTTGTAAGTAGAACGGAAATGTTTGAGCATGAATTACCTACTTCTTACGATTTTAAAAATTTTTATATGGCTAAAATCGACGAGAATTTGAGCAAAACCCTTTATGAACAAGAACTTGTTAAGGTGAAGAAATATGAGAAACTTGATACGGATAAATGTTATGCATATTATTTTTCAAAAAATTTAAAGGATGCGAATGGAAAGCCCGTCATTGAGAATGGAAAGCCCGTCATTGAAGACGTAAATACAGTATTAAAGCGTAATTTAATATTCGTTGATTTTTCTTCTTATAGTATGAATACAAATAGACATTTTTTGGTTGAAATTAAATGTCAAGATACAAATAACGATAAAGAGCTAAACGCATACATGGAGCATATTGATGAGTCGTCTCCTACCGAAGAACCTGTTGTGCCTCCACTGTCTCCGAACCAGGATTCGTTCCAATTTGGAGGAGGAAGAACCAAGCGTAATAAATCACATAGAAGAAATAAATCACATAGAAGAAATAAATCATTTAGAAAAAATAAAACACATAGCCGACGTAAATCAAATAGAAGAAATAAATAATATTGTCTGGGGTTCAACGTAAAATGGTCAGCATTTTACGTATTAAATATCGTAGCATTATATATAAATCCATAAATGAGTGTGATTAAATCTTTGACTGATGAATTTAACAATCTCTCTCTCAATATAGATACAGATAAAGATGTTGAACACGCGATACAAAATTTACAATTACTTAAGTATAAGATTGAACAGCTTGGCCAAGAACATGCTCAAGAAAAGGAAGTATTTGGTGAACTTCTTTTAAAATATTATAATATAGTATCTGACTCCAATGAAAAGATACGGATGAAAAAAAAACTAGATTCTTCAGATTCTTCAGTGATAAATAACAACCAACGAAATTCATCAAACATAAATAATTATATTCCTACAGAACAAGATCCAGAGTACCAAAAAGTTATTAATTTGTCTGATAGACTTTATGCTATCAATGACCTCGACCTCGACACACTTGATAATATTGAAGACGCGAAAAACCTTGTAGCAAACATTATACCTGAAATTAACAGAATACCCGAAAAGTTCAACAGTTATAAGGAACGGATGCTTACACTTATTACAAAATTTAACAAAAGACTTAGTGATGCGACATCAAAGTTGATGGATATTCGTACAGAACCGAATAAACCAACTGGTGCAAATTCCGGCTTAAAAAATGTGTTTCGTGCAGAAACAGGCAACGAGTTTTCAACAGATAAAACATATGGAATGGTAAAATCGTCGTATAAAAGTGAAGTTCAAGATATTAAAGGGCTGTATTACATTCAAGACGATAACAATGAGAAAATATTAGAACTAGGTAAGTATAAAGGTAGTTTAGACCATATGATAAATTTTGTCAATGGTGCAGCGTTTGACAATGAATACTTCTATACATACCCAGACCAAAATAACACGTCCTTATCAACCACAAATTCAACCCTCGGCTTAAATCAAAATAAAAACGACGATTTTATGCGATATGTATTGGACATTCAATCCGATAAACAAACTCGTCAAATTAATGCTTTTGAAGATATTAAACGCGATTATAATTCCAACCGTATAATTACAGATCGTGGAGAATTAGATAAGTTTATACGGGATTATGAGTATTCATATTTGCCTGATGGTACTAAAGTTGATACTGAGGATGGACGTATTTACATTAAAGAAACTGATTTAACTTACTTAGGTAAATTTATTGGTGGGGATAATAACAATATCATTTTTAATAATAATGGGGTTAGTAATACTATAAACAATTATACTAGATTAGAGTTCTATAGACATCCACAACCTATACCTGTTAAAAATATTTGGAAAGTTGTTAATACATATAATATTGGAATGTTGAATACAATTATAAATGAATTGAAAACAAACTTTTCCAATAAAAAATGTTATTCATATTCGAATAAATACGGTATAATTATAAAAGATGGTCAAACATACATTGATAAAGCAGAATTACAATATATTGGCAAATATATAGATATTAACGATAATGAAATAAAATTTGAAAAAGGTAGTATTAATTTGTGGGATAACGACATGTTCCCGATTAGGTATTATATTGCTGAAACTGATTGCAAGGCATCCCAATTAGGAGGAAGAACCAAGCGAAATAAATCAAATAGACGGAATAAATCAAATAGAAAAAATAAATCACATAGCCGACGTAAATCACATAGAAGAAATCATAAGGCAAAAAAATAAACTCTTGACATATATGCCCAGCCGCAATGTACAGACTGAATTTGCTAAGCAAATTCAGTCGAAATCATATCTTCAGTTTTCCGGTAATAATTTTAGCTGACCAAAATATATATAAATGGACAGCAATTCGAATTATGACCCATATAATATTTATAGATTGAGGGAATCTTGCAAAGAGTTTGTAAATGCTCTCCAGCCTTATAACAAACCACAGACGCGTATTGAATCTGTTTCTAAGCAAGTTGATTCAATTGAAGCCAAAGTTGAAATATATGCAACCGATTTAGAAAATCAATTAATAAAAACAGAAAAGGAACAAAGAAGTCGTATAATTGACGCATTTAAGCAAATAAATACATTACTTAACCACTATAATTTGTTAATCTTTCGTGCTCATCCAGACAAAGTTAATAATAATGTTTGGACAAACGATACAATTAAGGTTAGTCTTATTCCTAAATATCCAGACGGGAATATAAACTATGCGTTTGTTCTTAATACAGAAAAATATGTAAAAGATGGAACTACTGATGTAAAATATTTAAGAGCTGCGGGTAAATTTAAGGAACAATACCATGATAAACAAGCTGTGTTTGAATATGAAGTAAAGCAATTAAAAAGCTACAATGATTATTACTATACTGAAATAACCGACCAACAAAAGTATGACCTTCTTGAAAAAGAATCAGTTGATGTGTTTGAAGCAAAGGATTCGCATTCATTTAAAGAAGGTTCATATTATGCGTGTGTATTATTACAGAAATGTATCGATTATAAAACATGCTTAAGACGAAATTTAACGTATTTAGGTAAGTTCATCGGTAAAGACGGTGAAATTAAATTCGATAAAACGAATATTAATGACATTAAGACGTATAGGTTTGTTGAAGTTAAACAAACAGATGCAGATTTTAACCAGGATAACGTTCTGGAAACGTACGTATTAGAACCGATTCAACAACCCGCGCAATATGGAGGAAGAAGCAAACGAAATAAGAAACTCAACCGTAATAAGACACGCAGACGAATTGCAAAAAAACTTCACGCATAAACTTTGTTGGTCTGGAAGTCGGTTTGACAAAGAATAAAAGTCTAAAATTCATTTTTCTGTAAATGAATATGATGAGATAAGCCCAATAAATACAAAATGAAGACGGCGGAAAAAGGATACACGGTGTTTTCCAAGAGTGGATGTCCGAACTGTCGAAAGGTGAAAGAATTCCTCAAAGAGCATGGACATGAACCGTGCATAATCGACTGCGATGAAGCGTTGTTAGATGACCGCGCTTCATTGTTGGAATATTTGTACAATTGTGGTGCAAAGGGTACAGTGTTCCCGTTTGTTTTTTTGGACAACAATTTTTTAGGCGGATATGAGGAAACACGCAGGTTTGTTGAAGAATCCGAGGCGTTCAACGATATATCATAAATAAATTGAATGACGTAGTAAAGTATAGGCAAATGCCAGTAAAGTGCAATTATTTGTCAATTCCAAAGAATGCAACTATCGAATGGGTGTATGACAAACTCCCGAGGTTGCGCGACGAAGTTCGTATGGCTAAATTATGTTCAACGTTTTATTTTTCGGAGCAAGGTTCATTCAACCAGTTCTGCGACGCGTTGATAGATGCGGAGTTTGAGCCGGAAGATGTAATGGATATGGATTATGAATTTTTCGAAGATATGCGCGACTTTAGCCAATACGTCGTCGAAGATTCGGGAGAAAAAGATGCACAAGCATTATCGCTTTGCGATAAATATCATAAGCAGTTAGATAGAATATTTGACGAATTGCACGAAGCATACAGTGCGTATTTTCCTGGGACGAGCAAATCCAGTTTGTTCAATTGTTTGGTTAAAACCGCAGACAAGTCTGATATATGGTTGGACTTGTACGACAACACATATGAACCTATGGTCGAATGTATAAATCGTTCATCGACAATGGACCGGCACATAGCATACATAAATGAACCGTTTATGACAATGGTAGTGAATACGACAACGACGATAGAAGGCGATGCCGTATCGGAACACATATATATCGCCAAGGGAGCATCTTTTATACTCCGTAAGCACGTCCTCAAGTTGGAAACGGGTTTAACCAATGACAAACGTGTATCCTACCATTTACATAAATCGGCTATTAGTAAGTTTCGTCCTAAGTATATGTATACCAATCCATTGAGCAGCATTCGTTCTGTATTATCCGACCTTGAAAAAGATGGTTTGGTGGTCTTAATTTGGGACAAGTTTTCAATGACCAATGGCATTCCTATTGGGTTGAATGCGGAAGGATGCGAACCAGCACGTATGTTATATAAAATCACGCTAAAACCAAACACTCGCACACGACGACGACGTCGCAATAGTAAGATTATGAGTAAAAGAACGACTAAGACTAAGACGAAGAGTAAATAGCACCGAGTTTATATGAATATATTTTGTGCTTCAATAAATATGTGAGTTTGGTCTCATATTTACACAAATGCGTGTTGTAGTCTTTGGCGGAACGGGGTTCATTGGTTCGAACCTTTGCGAGACATTGGTTAAACGTGGTGATGAAGTTGTGTGTATTGACAATAATTCCACTGGGTCGTTTGACAATGTGAAACACTTGTCATCAAGTCCAAACTTCACCTTCATCGAACACGATATTGTTAAATCAATTTCATATGTGGGGCATATAGACCGCATTTATCATTTGGCGTGTCCTGCTTCTCCGCCAGCATACCAGGCCGACCCCATAAAAACGATTCAAACATGCACTGTCGGAACAATGAACGTTCTTAATTTTGCGAAGGAAAAAGGCGCGCGTGTGTTATTGACTTCCACGAGCGAAGTGTATGGCGACCCCGAAATATCGCCACAACCGGAATCGTATCGCGGGTCAGTAAATACATTGGGTCCGCGTGCGTGTTATGACGAGGGAAAACGTATATCGGAAACGCTGTTTATGGAATATCACCGTTGTCGGAATGTGGATGTGAGAATAGCACGCATATTCAACACATATGGACCGCGTATGTCTCCGACCGATGGACGTGTAATAACCAATTATTTGACGCAGATTTTAGCGAAAAAAGACATAACGGTGTATGGTTCCGGCAAACAAACGCGGAGTTTCTGTTATGTGGATGATACGGTGGCCGGGTTGATTGCTCTGATGGAACAGACCGGGTCGTTGGGTCCAGTGAATATTGGAAACCCACATGAGATGACGATGATGGAACTGGTCGATGTATGCAGAATGGTGGTATCGCATGTCAGATGCAATGGGTGCTCTGATTACGGGACTTTTGGGCACACGGATGTGAAAGTAATACATATGCCGTTGCCGCAAGACGACCCAACACAGAGACGGCCGGATATATCTTTAGCCAAACGGTTGATGAATTGGCAGCCGACAACGTCTATAATTGATGGTTTAATTTCAACGGTAGATTATATAATTAAACATCAAGACAATGAACACAACCTATGTGTTGGATATACCTCTGCAACGAGTGAAAACGCAGACGATTGCTAAATACCAAATTCAGCAAGTTATTGTGCATTTATTTAGAGGATGCACGATTTATCTGGGTTTGTTTGATTCGGATTCGAAACCGGTGGAAGATATAATGTTAAACATGGAACAGGCGGATTATGACCGCTGGAATTCCGACGATAACTATATTGTTTCATGGATAAACGCACAATTGGAGTCCAGATGCCAGATAAACTAAAATCGCATCTTTCATATTTTCACATACATTCAATTACGTGAAAATATTTGATTAACCTATCACGTCCTGAAAGGACGGATTGTATCAGTTAAACACTCATCTTTTTTGCCTGTTCAATAAGCTCCTTGCTTAAATCGACAGCAGCAGCTTCGCGGTTCTCGAAATCCTGTGTTTGCTTAACACCGATTAAATTACCATTTTCATCCATGGTCTGTGTCAAAACATTGCCACTCTTCTTCGCCTTCTCAATGTTATCCTGAATCGCCTTCTTCTTCGTCTCGCGGACACGATTCTCAAACTCCTCACGAGCCTTCTGTTCGTTCTTCACCTTCTCCTGATGCAACTGATTCAACTCCTCTTCAATGAACTCTACACGGCCAGTCTTGTAGGCATCAGGGTCCCATGGAATCCATGAACCCACTGGGCCAACAAAAATATCGTGATTCGGGTCGGATTGGCGCAGCTTCTTGCAGCGCATTTCAGCTTCTTCTTGGGTATTAAATGTTCCGCGAATCTTAAGTCCGCGAACCGATGTCTGAAACGCGTGGTCTCTGGAGAACTTCTCATTTAGGCGTTCTTCATTCTTGTCCAAGAAATCCTTCCAATCATTTTCAGTGGAAGAACTCGACCTCAAATTAGCTTCTTCTTCCTTCACGAATTCATTAAAATCGTTGGCCAGGTCGTCGATTTTCATGTTGTATTTGAATGCGATGAAGTTTAGGAAATCATAGTATTTACGCATCGATTTACTGAAATCCCATTGCTTCACAAACTGGTCAAATAAAAAGACTTCACGTTTCTGCAGGATTTTTTCGGGAGAGACGAAAGAAATACATGCGAATTTTTGTCCAGCCAAAGGCGCATCCTCATCCAATAAATCAACATATTTAGGATTCGCGGTACCGTCAATCAAAGTTTTTCGTTCAAAAGAAGTCATTTAGGATTATATTCATTCAACACAATCATTGTTTAATCTGTTTTTTGCCAAAAAACATAATTCAGACATTTGCTTTAGCAGAATTCTATTCACGTATAATATACACCTCAGAAAATGGGAATTGATTTTGCCGAACTCGTCAAGAGAGCCATCAAGTACATCGTCGAAGGCCTTATGGTCGCTTTAGCCGCTTATTCCATCCCCAAGCACTCCCTCAAGGTTGAGGAGATTGTTATAATCGGTCTCACCGCCGCTGCCACCTTCTCCGTCCTTGATGTCTTCGTCCCCGCTATGGGTGTCAGTGCCCGATCCGGTGCCGGTATGGGCATCGGCTTCAACCTCGTCGGCTTCCCCCTTTAGAGAACCTAAGACCCCTCTAACCTCCGGCAATAACACTGAAAAACAATAAAAAAGTTGCATCATTTTTATTGTTTTATTTACTCACCTTTCACAACACATTCATGCATGTTTTTTCCCGAATATAGACCTAATATCGCGCAATCCCGTCCGGTCATTGTTGATGCGCGTTAAATGTTTATCAAACACCAACGCTTTAATCCGTTTGGAACACTCCTTTTCCCGCTTCTTCATGAACACCTCCAAGTCTGGAAACTCCTTGTGCAGAGCATCCATTTCCCGCTTAAATGACCGTATCGTCATCTGTTTATTTCCCATGGATTCCCAAATCTGTTCCAGTGCCAGACCCAACAGCTGTTGCAGCGGTTTCATCAGCTGATTCGTGATATAGAACGTGTAGTCTATTTTTAGCTTATTGCCAATAATAAACTCCGGTGTCTCTATCTTCTCCCCCTGCAACGCGTTCTTGTCTGAATGCACCACATGCACAAACTTTATACGGTCTCCCGGTTTCGGTTTATTACCAGGGTCGCGTTTCCCGATGCGGTCAGCCAACACTTTGTGTGCTATCTGCTGCGGATTCTTGTAATCCGACCGCAACGCCTTGGTAATAGCCAGTTTGTCCATCGGCACTGCGCCGTCAATCAGCTGTGTAATCGATTTGTCCAAGAATTCAATCGCCTTTGTGATATTGTTCTGAGCCTGTCCATCCTGGCTGACGGGACTTGACATTATCACATTCAGAATGCCGCCATACGTATCTTTCAAATAATCACATGAATCACGGCGTTTCAGCGACAAACCCATGTATTTGAGTTTTCCCTTGTTTGGGTCAGTCTCATACAACATGCCCACATATCGCTTTTTCGATAACAGCACAAACGGCATCAGCGTCTTCTCATATGCCAAATCCATGGGCGGCTTCAAGAATTTGGAACACAGATGCGCGGCGTCTTGCGCGATTTCGATAGTGATTTCTAACGCTTTCTTTCCGCGGATTTTCTCGCCTGTTGCAGGGTCTTCCAGATTGAACGTGAAGAATACAGAATCCGTGTCACCATACACATATTCCGCCTTCGTCAATACCACACCATTGTTCTCTGTTTCGTATTGTCGATGGCCATACACCTCTTCTATGATACGACGCGCATACGTAATCATCGACCTTCCAGTCGCGGTAGTGGATGCCGCTACGTCTTTTTCATAGAATGTCGATGTCTTGGCACCACACTGACCATACAGCGAATTTGCAGTAACTTTGTATCCAAGCTGGCGTTTATCGAGAATGTTTTGCATGAACGGGTCTTTTTCCGTCTTGGCCATTTTGCGCGTATCACTGCGGGCTTTTAGCAACTCTTCCAAAATAGTGGGCATGATGCCTTTCTTGTCTCCCTCGAATTGCGCCCAGCGACACACCATCTTCCCGCTCTTTACCTTTTCGGCGCGAGATGTGGGTGTCTTGCGAATGTAGCGGAATGTATCGAATTCAATGTCTATATATTCGAACTCGGGCAGTTCATCATATACATATTTCCCGGTAGCTGGGTCGCGCTCTCCCGTTTCCTTTACAATTCGGCCATCTAAATCATACTCTTTGGTCCAAACCTTAGAATCGTGAGACAGATTGTTGCTAATCATCGAAGACGGATACAGTGATGAATAATCTACGCATGCAACGGGATTGTCCATATACATCGAACATTTAGGCGGCAACACTATCGCTCCCTCATATCCTTCGTTTGACCCCGATTTGTCCAAATCCGGCATAAGCGTGTTTTTCTCGCGGCATTTCTTGGCAACGAAAGAGGTGAGTTTAATACCTTGCCCGCGAAACACCAAGAACGAGATGGGCACACTGCAAATACGCGACATTTCCACGTATCCAGTGATAACGTCGATTTTGTTCATGAGATGATGCACGAGGTTGCAATCTTGAATACAGTATTTCGCTACAATCGCACGGTCGGCGGCGGTGCCTTTGGATAAACGGAATATGTCTTGCGGCGTGACGTCGTCTTTCGCCATCCCCCATTTAAGTGATTTTCCAGCATCAACATGGACCTCACCCGAAACAACGATAACATTGTGTTTAGCCATCACCATCACACCTTTCTTCTTGTCCATTTCTTCCACTTCGTGTCCAGTTATGATGCGTTCCACGCGGAATTTGTGGCCGTCCATAACGTAGTCGGATGTGAAACCGGTCATTTCAATGTGTATGAAATCGCCCACATGCAACCCCATTAGATTGGAGCTGAATAGCCATGACGCATTATCGCATTCAACGTATTCAATACGTTTAATGTCATCGCCGATGAATTGGCCGGCAACGTCGTCGAGTTTGTATGACGATAAATTGAAATCGCGACGGAAATAGGCATACATATCGATTTGGAGACGGCCGGGAATTCCGGGATATTTCAAATCGTATTCGCCACTCGCCAATTGAACAGTCGTATGCTCTATTTCCAGCTTGGGTTTATTCGACTCTCCATCCGACGAAGCCGACTCGGCATCTTCATCATCGGTATGTATTTTTCTGGCGAATACGGGTTTTGCGCACATTTCGTTTTTACGTCTGGACAAACACAAGAACTGTTCAGCACATCCGAGTTCCATAGCGCGACGAAACATGAACTCGTAATCAAAACCGAATATGTTGTAGCCAATAATGATATCGGGATTCTCGCGCTGAATAACTTCTGTCCATTTCAACAACACATCGCGTTCCGTGTTAGCTGTTTCAATGTCGCATCCACTTACGGCATCGCATGTTCCCGCAACAACGCAGTGGTTCAAATACGGTTCCGACTCGCCGTATCGCATGAATGTGGAACCGATGAAAGTGACTTCGTCGCCCTTAAGTGCAGGGAAACAGCTGGTGAGCATTTCGTCTAAAATCACAATCTTTTGGTCGCGGGGATACACGGACGAACACAATACATCCACAACCGTATTTGACCGATTGACTTGTTGTTGTTGTTGATGTCTATATGTATTCCCTGTGTCATACTCGTCATCGTCAGATTCGTTATCGGCGGGACCATCAAATACGGGTTCTTCGCCCAATGCTTTGGTGAATGCATTCATTATACTGAGTTTTTCCGCAGCATCGCCGGTTTCATCCAGCATGTGTGCATCTTTGAGTGATGTGCTGACAAAACGCAATAGTAAATATTCCATGTCTGGTTTGGAAGGCTGATGTTTGGGATACACTAAATCCACGTCATCGAATTGCCCGAACCCGAACGCTGCCATGATGATTTTTTGTATGAGTTTTTTGGACATAGCTGCGTCTAACTTTTGCGATTGAAATTGGCGAATGAAGACATCGACCATATTTGTCGCTAAACGTTTGTATGTTTTGACCGGGACCGGGAAATCGCCATGACTACTGCTGGCCTCAATATCAAAACTGCAAATCTTGTATGGAACACGCGTCTCTTTCTCATTGAGCGGTTCAATCGCAGACAAGCCGCATATATATTCATACGTGCATGTTGTCGTTTTATAGCATTCTTCGACCACACGTTTCGCTGCATTTGTTTTGACGCGAACCCAACCGGAAGGACTGATGTTTTGAATGTGGAAATATCGTAAAATGGGCGGTATCCCGGATTCATACAGTTCCGTTCGTGTGCCCTTATAAACGAATGTGCTCAGGCGTCTGGCGGATGTATATCGCGCGTCTGTGTTGATAGACTCGGTTTTCACATACCATTCGTTTTTGAGTGCATTCATGGCATCTTGTGTGCGAAACTCAAACTGCACGAAGTTGAACTGTTTGAAATTCGTGAAACCGTATAATTTCTGACGCTGCACGAGTGTCGCTGTCAAAATATCGCGACCTTTAGCACCCAGTTTTTGCGCTAAATGGTCGCGAAACTGGTTGGCTGTATCCTGTGTCCATTTGTCGCCCACTTTAACAAAGAAGAATGGTTTGTAGTCGGTGATAGCGATAGAACAGGTTTCTCCCATTTCGTTGAGACCGAACATCTGAATAATGAACTGTTTGGGCCCATTTGCGACTACCCTTTTATTGTTTTTGTTTTCATAATTGGACGCCATTATTTGATTGTACATCTTTTGTTGTCCGTCAATGGATTCGATGGAAGAATCACATACATTAAAATCGATTAAACGAAACGTTTTGTCGATACTGGCTTTAGGTTTCTTTGAAGTCATGTTGTTGAATTATTGAGATATAGGTTTAGATGAGTTTAACAAGTATATATTTTTATATTTCAAGTTTTTACCTTTATCTGCGTCGAGTCGCACTTATTTTTCTGTGTTTTCTGTTGCGTCTTCGACCACGCCGACTTTTGCCACCATACACAATGCTTTTTACTACACGGCCATCGTGGTCGCGTGCCCATCTCACAATTTCTTCCGGTGTTCTATCCCCCGTATAATGATTCACGTTCTCTCCCGAATTATAGTATTTGTAAATCGTTGGAAACCCATCAGCTCTCACTCCCATATCTTGGACAGCACGCATTTCTTGTTCTTGCGCAGACTCGATTTTTTCAACGACATATTTAGTTCCATTGTCATTTACCTTTTCGAGCATTTGTTTGACGCGACCCCAGTCGGAGTTTTCATACTCGGCTTCTGATTTTCCAACTAAAGATGTACAATGCGGACACCAGTTTGCATACACAACACCAACAACACATGTTGTAATCGGCTGTTTTCTCATACTTTTACCTTTAGATGGTTGTTTCATATAGAATATGTTAATATAATATACAGTAAAATATAATATATGATAAAATTCTTTATTTTATTCGGATTCATATTTTTGGCTGCATTAGGCGTTTATCTCTATATGGGAATAAATACGAACACGGAACTATTCATTGATACTCAAATATATAATTCTGCGACCGGTGATGTTTCGCCATTATCGGATGGTCCTGGTCCTGGTCCTGGTCCTGACATTTATTCGTATAGTCCGGGTCCGGGTCCTGACATATATTCGTATGGTCCGATCCCTGGCCCTGATATATATTCGTATAGTCCGAGCCCGGGTCCTGACATATATTCGTATAGTCCGAGCCCGGGTCCTGACATTTATTCGTATAGTCCGAGCCCGGGTCCTGACATTTATTCGTATAGTCCGAGCCCGGGTCCAGGAGGGAATAATGGAGGGTCAGGGAATAATGGAGGGTCAGGGAATAATGGAGGGTCAGGAGGGAATAATGGAGGGTCAGGGAATAGTCCGAGTCCGGGTCCAGGAGGGAATACCGGTGGGTCAGGAGGGAATACCGGTGGGTCAGGAGGGAATACCGGTGGGTCAGGAGGGAATACCGGTGGGTCAGGAGGGAATACGGGTGGGTGCGGAGGGAATACGACATCTCCCGGGTCATCGAACAACCGTTATTTGGATGGAACGAGGTCGAGCGACTATATGAATAATGATGATTCCAACTCAAGTTCAATATATGATGTGGATAAAGTACCTTTTGGGTCGGGAGAGATAAATGCATTGGTGTCTGGTTCAGGTGGGGGTGCTATAGCGGCAAACAGTTCAAAACTGTTTCAAACACAATCACAGTCATCTGGGTTGGCAAGTGCAACCTCGGAATACAAAAACGATTCAAAGGGGCAAACTTGCCCGGATACATTGGCGTATAAGGATGGGAAATACACGTTGTTTTTCAAATCTGACCCGTCAAAATCGCCGATAACATTTAGCTCTATGGATGAATACGGTAAATACAATGAAGCCCAGCGCAAAGCGGGTAATAGTTGCCCGGTTCTGTTTGTGCGTCAAGAGTTTGATGCTCAGGGCAATTCGGTTATGCGTACAGCGCAAGCACCGATGATTAATGGCCGATACCAATTGATGGATGCGAGTCGCGAGAATCCTCCGTATAACAAAGACAATTATCCCGGGTTCGACCCAACCGGACTGTATAATGGCGTCCGAACAGTGTTAGACGACATACATGACATTACTGCTAAACGTCCCATAAGCGATAATGCGATGGACCCGAATTGGGGAGGTGTGGAATATTCTCAGAAAGCCATTGATTCGGGTAAATACGATGGAAGTATTGTAACCAGACCCGTGTATTCGAAGCCGATTGTGGATCCGACTGGCAGACTTATAAATGCGTAGGATAGCGGTCCCAAAATAATATAAACCTATTGATTGTCTATTCACATACACACAATCAATGAATCATATAATATTTGACAACAGAGAGTCGCGATTATATAGCACATTCGATGGAGCAAAATATCCAATGAAGATAGAGCCGCTTTGTATTGGCGATATTGTTTTTACAAATGTGGATGCAAATTCGGGAGAGAAACGAGATATCCTTATTTTTGAACGCAAATCTCTCTCGGATTTGCTGGCAAGTATCAAAGATGGTAGATACGAAGAACAGTCGCATCGGCTTACACACGCAAGTGGTGTTCCGCCGAACAGAATTGTATATATTATCGAAGGCATGTTTTCAACTCTTCGCAATCCGGCTGAAAAACAGCTGGTTATTTCTGCGATGACATCGTTGCAGTTATACAAAGGGTTCTCTGTTGTTCGCACATCGTCTGTGCAAGAAACGGCCGATTTAATAGAGGGTATGTGGAAAAAGATACAACGTAATTCGGAGAAGGGAATACAGATGTATTGCGTGCCGGTTAGTAAGTCGGGAGAGAACGACCAAAAAACATTAGATGGCACCGCGCCGGTGTATTCTACTGTTGTGAAGAAGGTAAAAAAGGAAAATATAACGCCGGAAAACATTGGAGAAATAATTCTGTGTCAAATACCAGGCATAAGTTCAACCATCGCGGTAGAATTAATGCGAAAATATGTTAATATTCGTGGATTATTAGAAGTCATTCGGGAGAGACCCGATGAATTGAAAGACATGCGTATAAATGGACGCAAAATGGGGTCGAACGTGTGCGAAAGCATTATTCGATTCTTGGGATAAACATCTGGCTTCTTTATGGGCAGAACAGATATTTTTTAAGACTGAAATTGCTAAGAAGATTCAGAGGAAAGAACCGTTTAAAGGCCGTAAGCTGTGCCTGGACGAACCCAGATGGGACGATTGCTCCTGATAGCCCTAACAGGCATATCGACGTTAATCTTCTTGAGACTGCAGCAGTGACCATTGACGGGGTCAGTTGCATGGAAGAATGTGCTTGTCCATGAACTGCGCCCCACAATGTAGGGGAATCCAGCTTTCTTTTCTCCACCTCCTTGGGTTTGATTGATTAAAGAACCTGTGTGGCGAGCTCTTGATGCGGCGTTGTATAAAACCATGTCTAATATATACAGTAAATATAATTAATTTGCGAAAACAGATTAAACAATATTCAAGTATAAATGTATTAATCTAAAAACACCAGAATAAATCAAACTATGAACTCTCAATATAAACCGCAACAAGCATCCGCGCCGATTAATGTGAAGTTGAACGGCGAAGATGATATTCGGGTGGAACGAAAATCGGACGGAACAGAAATGTTGGTGTTTGACCCATACAATTCCCTAAATAAACCGATTGAAGCGGAAGAAATTCAATCGATTTTGGCCAGATACGGGGTGAAATCCCCCATTCATAATTTGAATTTGTACAAACGAGCCTTTATTCACAGGTCATACTGTCGTTCGCCTAAATCTGAGTGCGAAAAGAATGGGGTTATAGTTGCTGATTGTCCAGAAGGATGTATGCCACTTTCGACTAAATCCAATGAGCGTTTAGAATTTGTGGGAGATGGAGTGTTGGAATGTATTACTAAATATTACTTGTATCGTCGTTTCCCCGAAGAAAACGAGGGTTTCATGACTGAAAAGAAGATTGCAGTAGTGAAAAACGAAAGTATTGGCCGAATTGCGATGGAAATGGGATTGCATAAATGGTTTGTGTTATCGAACTCCGCTGAACAAAAACAGACACGTACCAATTTGAAGAAGTTGGGTTGTTTGTTTGAGGCTTTTTTAGGCGCGCTTTTTTTGGATTTCAATAAAATTTCGGTTCAAGATGAACACGATTGGTTCAAGAATGTGTTCGTATGTGGGCCTGGGTTCCAGATGGCGCAAATATTCGTGGAATCTGTATTTGAGAAACACATAGATTGGGTGCAGCTGATAAAGAACGACGATAATTACAAGAACATTTTGCAGGTTATCATCCAAAAAGAGTTCAAGGTAACGCCGCATTACTTGGATGTGTCGGCACACACCGCGGAAAACGGGTATCATATGGGTGTATATTTGTGTTTGGGGCAACATATACACGATACCTCGATACGAGATGCTGTTCCAGTGTCGCGGTTCGGCGGGTTGAAAGGAATCCACGATTTTATGGCTGTTCATGGAAAGGTATTGGTGTTTTTGGGCGAAGGAAAACACAAGATTAAGAAGAAGGCGGAACAGTTTGCATGTGAAACCGCAATATCGCGGTGCAAATAATATATCGGGGCATCAATGCCACTAAATCAACTTAATAATATATATAAAGGTTTTGTGATTTATACTGTAAGTTAGTCATGCAGAATGAGAATTTGTTTGTGGAAGTAAAGTGTTTCAACCCCAACGGTACATGCGCATTATTTATATCGTACATTGTTCCAATTGCCGAAAAGTATCATGTATATTCGCAAAGATTGGAATTCGATGAGGATGCAGATGATAAAAGTAAGCCATTGCCGTTTTATTTTAGCACAGACAATTTGGAAATGGTGCTGTTATATCTACAATTTGTTTTTACCGAATATGACGGAGGCGAATATTTCGGATATACTGTATATACTTGTTCTGACGTATCAAGCTTAAATTACGACAAATTGGAGTTGTATGCAGAGACGAATAGAAATGTTGTGTTTTATGGGGATTTACATAGTGTTGATGATTTACGAGAGAATATGAACAAACTTATTTTGTTCAAAAATAATGTGGATATCCACACACGTGGTAATGTAGAAAGACATGCTAATTGTCCGTGTTGCAATACTGTGTGTCCATGTGATTTTACAAGCAACGACGATGAGCCTCCTCCGCTGATTCCCGTTGATGCAAGTGGAAATGTGTTAGACCCGGGTTCCGACAAAGAAGATATGAATATGCTGGCGGATGCATTATATGATGTTGTATTTGTTGCGAATTAGTTCCGAGGTCGGACCAATAAAGATTATAGTAATAATGTTATGATATAATAATATAATATATTGTATCATCAACTTATAAATGGAAGAACGTCAATTATATTTAGATAGGTTGGCGCAAAAACCTGTGCTGAAAAGGCCGCCGGTATTAAACACAAACGTTCATATCGCCGACAATCGAGTCAGTATGAACATTGACCGCAAATTGGTTATGCAAAAAAATGGCAACTTCTTTCGCAACGTGTTCGATTCACGTATATTTAAAGTTGATGGCGCCAATGCAAAATACGAACAGCCTTTAATCAACCCTCCAAACGTTGAACAATTTCCTGAAATCGTGTTTGATGAAAAGGAGGAACCAAAGGAGGAGGAACCAAAGGAGAAGGAACCAAAGGAGAAGGAACCAAAGGATGAGGAACCAAAGGATGAGGAAGAATCGGACGAAGAAAAGGATGAGGAACCAAAGGATGAGGAACCAAAGGTAGAAGAACCAAAGGATGAGGAAGAATCGGACGAAGAAAAGGAGGAGGAAAAACCAAGAAAAAAACCAGAAAAGAAGGAAGAACCGAAGGAAGAAGAACCGAAGGAGGAAGAACCGAAGAAAATGAAAATCAAAATCCCAAAAGTGAAACCAGCTCCAATAACGAATGCAGTTTATCCCACGGTGCAAACATATATGACAATGGAAATAAATGGTCGTAAGATTGAGGATAGATTGCCAAAACCGGAGAAATTCCAGATAAAGACATCGGATTTTTACATGAATAACCGCAAGTTATACACACAAAAATTGGCTGAATTGTTCCGCGAATACAACAGCGAAATAATAAAAGAGAATGAAACAGTTTCATGTGATAACCGCACATCTGGAGGAAACGAAACACAATTATTTATCCATCAGCGCGTTGTGCGAGACTATCTCAATTTACACACACCGTATCGCGGTCTATTATTGCTTCACGGGTTGGGAAGTGGAAAAACGGCAACGTCCATTGCGATTGCGGAGGGAATGAAACATGAGAAACGCGTGTTTGTATTAACGCCGGCTTCTCTCAAGATGAACTTTTTCAGTGAATTAAAGAAGTATGGCGACCCGCTTTACAAGAAAAACCAGTTCTGGGAATTTGTGAGCATTGCAGGTATGCCTGAATATGTGAATATGTTGTCATCCGTGTTGTCTCTCTCTCCCGAATTTGTGAAAAGAAACGGAGGTGCATGGCTCGTCGATGTATCGAAAACTACATCAAATTTCAAAGATTTACATTCAGAACAACAGAAACAATTGGATGACCAGCTGAATCAAATGATTCGCGCTAAATATGTGGATATCAACTACAACGGTCTCAATAAAAACAAAATGCGGGAACTAACGACCAAATATGGTGAAAATCCTTTTCATAATTCGGTTATATTGGTCGATGAGGCGCACAATTTGGTGAGTAGCATTTCCAATAAATTAAAAAGGACTTCGGCGCCTACTTCGGGAGAGATAAACGACATGGTAGAACAAATCGCTGGAGATGAAATCGCGTTGCAATTGTATCGCTGGATATTGGAGGCAAACAATGCTCGTGTTGTGTTTATGTCTGGAACACCAATGATTAATTACCCCAACGAAATAGGTATTATGTTTAATATGTTGCGTGGATACATAAAAACCTGGGTCGTGAATGTGAAACCTCCTACTGGATTTTCACAGGAACAATTGCCTAAAATGTTAGACGAGGAGAATTTCCGCACATACGATTTCATAGATTATTCCGACGGAAAACTCACCATCACGCGAAACCCATTCGGGTTTTTATACCACAAACACGGCGGTCCAGAAAAGGGGTCCCATCGCGAAAATAAAACAAAGCGCATGTTGGGTGGAGGCAGTCGCCGAGTGAGAGAACGTGTCATTGACTCGATTGACTCTAATAAAATATATGGCGGAAGTGTGGTGGCGTTTGATAGATATGCTGGTGTGCATTTGTCTGAGCAGGGTAATATTTCAGACAAGATGTTCATCGATACATTCATTGATATATTGACTAAGCGCGGGTTTAAGGTTGATTCGAATATTAAAACCATGTATCACAAATGTCTGCCGGATACAAAAGATGAATTCAACAAATGGTTTGTAGATATTGAAACTGCAACGTTGAAAAATGTGAATGTTCTGAAAAAGCGCATATTGGGATTAACATCCTATTTCCGAAGTGCGCAAGAATCGTTGTTGCCCACATTTGTCAAGAATGAAGAAGGAGGTATATACCACATAGAGAAGTGTGATATGAGTCAGTATCAATTGGGCGAATATGAGAAAGTCCGAAAAAAAGAGGCTGACGCAGAAAAGAACCGCGCAGAAAGACAACGCAAACAGAAACCAGGAACGGAAGATGCTGAGGCAGCATCGGCTTACCGCATTTTTTCGCGTCTCATATGCAATTTTGTGTTTCCAGCGGAGATACCTCATCCCAGCCCTCCATCTGCGCGCAAAATCAACGAAATGGCCCCCGACCAAATTATAGAACAAGTGGAAAATCGCAAGGATGAGAATGCGGACCATCCGGACATTCCAGATGATGCTACTCTCCCGGATTTATCGGCAGAATACCAAAGAGAAATCCAGGAGGCTCTAAGTAAGTTAAACACCGCCATGGTGAGTCTGAATGGCACGAGAGATGTTCATGTGTTATCTCCCGAATCATTGGAAATACATAGTCCTAAATTCTTGCGTATATTGAACAACCTGCGCGATGAACGGAACGAAGGCAACCATCTGATTTACAGCAATTTCCGCACAATGGAGGGCATCGGTATTTTAAAACAAGTGCTTGAACACAACGGACATGCAGAATTTAAATTGTCCAAAACCGGTTCTGGCGAATGGTCTATTGTTTCAAATTCGGGAGAGGACGCCGAATTAAAACGCAAACCGAAGTTTGTCTTATATACTGGCACAGAAACGGCCGAGGAAAAAGAATTGATTCGTAATGTGTATAACAGCAATTGGGACCTTTTACCCTCTGGTTTGGCGGCTCAATTGCGCGAAATATCGCCAAATAATTATCGTGGCGAAATCATACGCGTGCTGATGATTACTGCGGCGGGAGCGGAAGGTATAAATTTGGAGAACACGCGATTTGTCCATATTGTGGAACCATACTGGAATTTGGTCAGAATAGAGCAAGTGGTCGGGAGAGCAAGACGCATTTGCAGTCATAAGAATTTACCTCCGGATATGCGCACAGTGAAAGTATTTTTGTATATGACTTCATTTTCCCAAGAGCAGGTAAAGAGTAAGAACAACATAGAAATCATGACGCGGGATGTTGGTCGTTTAGATGGAAAGCCAATCACGACAGACCAGTATTTGTATCAGATGGCTTCGTTGAAAGACAATTTGAATTCGCAAATTTTGGGAGCGATTAAATCGACGGCGATGGATTGTGCGTTGTATGCCAAAAATAATAAGGAGAACTTGGTGTGTTATGGTTATGGCAATGTGTCATCTAACGATTTCGGAACGTTCCCTACTTTGGAGAAAGATGCGCAGGAGAAAGATAACATGAATGTGGAGAAACAGGTGTTAAAACCGAAGAAGTTGGACATTCCAGGACAAGGGGCATTTGTCTATATTCCGGGAGATAATACGGCGTATGATTTGATGGCGTATATGAATTCGAAACAGTTGGTTGCCGTGGGAAAAATTGTGGGTGAAGGAAATAATAGAAAGGTACGATTGTCATGAATATAAAGATTCCGCATTTATGTAGGTATAGCGAATGGAAAATATAGTATTGTCTGAAAATGTGAAACGGAACAACAAAGATTGTTGTTCCGTATTGAATAAAGTGATTAGGTCTATAACAATTATCCGAGAATCGAGCGAAACGGAAAATGCGGGAAATAAAATAATATTTGACGACTCTGAATACCGGTTGTGTTTGAAAGGGTCAAAAGATATTATTTGTTTATTCAACAAGATATATGCAGTGAAAGACGAAAGTTGTGCTAATCGGTACGTTGTTTTGTTTGTAGTTCATTCCGGGTACAACACCGATTATGTTGTACATGCGTTATTTCTTTATTTTGACCCGGATAACCCGACGGTTTTAGTGGAAAAGAATTTCAAGCCGGATGTGGTTTGTATGTTTGATAGTAGAGACGCATGGATGACCGGACAAACCACGGTATTATACAAACAAACACTTGCGTTTTTTTACACGCATCGAGATACGCATAAGCTTGTGTTGCATTTGAATTTGTTGAGATATGAAGACGATTTTTTTATAGAACAAACAACAGTATGGACACATTTGAATGGTAATTTTGAAATTCAGCCCGCAACACCGAGATTTCTGTATGACCCGGCAAAAAAACTGGTTGTTGATTTGGGGTCTTTGCGGTTGGAAAACACGAATAAAATGTGTATAACCGCGTATTCAAACATAACTCCGGTTCAGCTCAATGAACAGAAGGAAGAAGAATTCCGCAGCAAGTATCCGGATTATTGCGTGAAATGTTGCAAACTAACAAGCATTGCAAGTTATGGATATGATTATACCCATATAGATATGGGTCAGTCTTATTGTGAAAGCTGCCAAATAAGATATAGTTCGAGTGATAATGTGTGGAAATGTTGTCAGTTGCTCGAAATGGAACCATATTTGTGCGGAAATAGCATTTCATCCGATTTAGTGTGTGAAAGAAAACACAATAGCAGTATGTGTGTGGTTCAAACCTTGAGGTCAAACTATTATAAACCTCCGTACAAAAAAAGACTTCGTCTTACTGCTGCGCCGATTTAAGGTCCAGAGTATAAACTTACCTTATTATTTGTCAGTCCGCATGACCTCAACCCTCTGTAAAATAATATTGTGTTCAATCAGTCGGATAAATCGTAAATAACAGAATCATTATCGGTGAATATGCGAAGGAAATGATAGTTTCCGTCCATAATTGTGCAGTTTCCGAGAATGCTGTGTTCGTCCAAAAGTCCAATAAATTCGAATTCTGTGAGCCATGCATGCTTGGGTGTTCCGTCCTTGAATCCAGGAACTGCCGCGTATTTCTTTCCAGGAACCATTTCGGTGTAATATGCGACGCGTTTCAAATGACTTATTGTTCGAATATCGAATATATTTCGTTTGATTCTGGACACATTTTGCGTTGTAGTTTCGGACATTTGTAATTTTGCTTTGATTTGTGGGGAATTTCGTTTGTTTTTGTTTGAATACATTCATTCAAACAAAAAGGTTTCATTTTTATTTCGCACGTCTTGTCGTATTTGCTCTGGAATTAATACGCACGGTGGGACGGTATTTGACGCAGCGGAACTTGTCGTTGCGAACTTTACCATCTTCACATTTGGCAACCATGCGGCCAGTATTGGGGTTTAGGACTTTATTGCTCAAATTGCCCAGAATGTCCTGTGCAGATTTATTTTTGTTATGGGCTATAATTTCAATCATTTGTTTAAGATTGAACCCATCATTTTCACCGGATATGCGTTTTTTCATGTCTTGTGCGTAGAACAATCGTGCTGCACTACTGAAAAAACGGTTTTCGATGATAATATCGTCTTCTTTCAATGGATACATGGTTGTGACGCCGTCTATTTTGGAGAGAATAAGCCAGTCTTTGACCTCTGGATTGCTGGGGTTTTCAAAATACGCAAAATACGACTCTAAGTTCTTTTTGGGGTTGCCGTAATCTTCGTGGGTTTTAGCCGGTTTTTTGCCAAAAATTTCAGGTTTGTCGTAATACACTTTGCGCAAAAACTTGAGATTGCACAACAACAGACTCGCCAATTGAGCCGTCTCCTCGTCAGATTTCTTGAAATGTTTCTTCAAATGATATTTAATTCGGCTATACAGTTCAAAGTTGCTGTGTCTCACTAACATGAATAAGTAATTCTTGAAATAGCTCGTATCCGCATCGTCATCTTTCGCTTGATGTTCATACATAACCAAATATGCGTCCAATTTAATGTAAATCAAGAACACATAGTTTCGTATAATTTTGCCAAATTCGGAATTGAAATTAATATCGCATTTCCAACCCATGCGCATATTGATGGCGTTGTATTCTTGCAACATAGGAATAACAACCAGATTCATTAAATCGCTGTAATTTTTTCCAATACTTTCCATGTGTTTTCTTTCTTCGCGACGGACACGGACACCCTTAGGGACTCCTGCAATATGCTCAATCACATCATACACGTGTTGAATCTCAGTGCAAAACGTCATTTGTGGTTTGAATGTGATATTCGGTGTGCTCATTCGTGTGTTTGTGTATGGACCATCATATGTTTCCATGTAATACAGGTTGGTTCCCTCTTTGTGGAAAAGTTTGCGATATGGAATTTTGCCCAGTGCAGTAAAACCCTTTTTGTTTTTATTGGCCGCGAATAAATCTCCGCGATACTCTTTCATTCCACTCAAATGATTCACGATTCTCTCGCATGCATCCGCAAACGAATTCACAATTAGGTTTTTTCCCGTTTTGGGCTTGTAAAAAGTAATTACGATTTCAAGTCCGGAAAAAGTGCCCACTGTGTTATTCACCAATAAATCGTGGTCGAATTTGATACTGTAATTTTGTCCCGAATGTGTGCGAAAAATATACAGGGAATTCTTCTCCGATTGTCTGCCATCACATCGCTTATCCAACATCTTTGTGAAAGACGTGGCTGCGATATCATTTGTAATGCTAACCTTGGTTCCGTTTCCGTCATTAGGCTTTGGCTCCAACATGTATTCCACATAAACAGTGTCTATTTCAGGCGAATACACGGATTGCCCATTGGTTACAGATTGTTTCGATTCTTCGGATTCGACGAAACTGCTCGATGGGTCGTCTTCCAGTTGAAGCCCGATTTCATATTGGAAATAATTATCATCGAACCGAAGTTCTTCATCATCCATGGACTCGTTGTTTTTCGAGCTGTTGATTAAATACGAATCGCCTTCCAGCGATAGTTTGGCTAAATCGTGTGTCTCAAACTCATACCCAATACTCTTTACATATTTCAGCACATTAGCCTCAGTGATTACACCGCCAAATTGCTTATAGTCGGGCATTATATGGAATATAATATAAAGCCATATTATTAGTTATAAATAATGTATAAAAGAAACGGAAAATATTTTCAACTTATTGGGGTTAGTACTGAATGTTCTTCAGACGACCCCTCAGACGACGAGCCGTTTTGCATCCCCAAAAACGTGTTCATGACATGGAATACATTGTCTCTCCCGAATTACATGCAAAAAAACGTGGATAAACTAATTGAACAACATCCCGATTTTTCCGTATCCGTGTTTGATGATGATATGTGTCGCGAATTCATTCGAACCAATTTCGATTTCCCAGTGTTGGACGCATTCAACACGTTGGTTCCGGGAGAATATAAAGCCGATTTATGGAGATTGTGTGTATTATATATTCACGGCGGTATTTATTTGGACATAAAATATGGCTGTGTTGCCGATTTCCGGCTTGATGAATTGTTGCATAAAGAACGCCTGGTGTTGGACCGTCCAGGGTATTGGGCCTCTCCCGAACATTATGGAATATACAATGCAATAATGGTATGCAAACCTGGAACGCCATTTTTACAAGAATGCATAGATGCTTTGTTGTGGAATGTGCAAAACAATATATATGGGTATAATTCAATGTATCCCACTGGACCCGGATTATTGGGCGAAGTGCATAAGCGTTCCAAACAGGTGCCTGAAATAGATATGGCAATGGTATTGAATGGAGAGGATGAATATGGTCAAATGCACGCAGTGGTTAAAGATAACCGAATCGTGTTGGAAACATATGAACAATACCGCAAAGAAGTTTATTTGTCTGATAAGCCTGGGTATAACAAGCTGTTTCGGTCGTGCAACATATATAAAATAGTTAAATACAACTTTGCTGAAAAATCATATAAAAAATTAATTGACGGCAACAATACAACAAATAAGCATTCTATCCGTGATACATTCAGAACAACCTTATATTACAATACAACAATACCAGCAAAGGCATATTTAACGTGGGAAACATCCAATATGCCAGAAAACATGTATAAAAACATGAAAAATCTAATTTATACCAATTCGAATATTCAATTTGAGTTATATACCGACACAATGTGTCGCGAATTTATACGTAAAAATTATGACGCGGACGTGTTAAATGCATACGATATTTTGATACCGGGAGCGTATAAGGCAGATTTGTGGCGTTACTGCATTCTGTATAAATACGGAGGAATATACATGGATATAAAACTAACCCCATATATTCCGTTGGCATTATTGCTGAACAAAGAACATTATGTAATGGACATCCCGGACCACCATCGAGAAACGGAAGATGCATATGGAATATTCAATGGACTCATGGTATGTGTAGCCGGAAATCCACTATTAAAAACTGCGATAGATTATGTTGTCCATAACGTGAAAACGCAGTTTTACGGTGTAAGCACGTTGTGTCCAACTGGTCCCAATTTACTTGGTAAAATATTCAAACAATCATATGAAGAAATTGAAATGTCTGATATAGACATGGCTCTTTATGTTGATTCCAATCATAAGTATATAATGTATAAAGGTAACCCGGCATTCACCTTTTATGAACAATACAGAGACGAACAAAAAATGTTTTCGTCAAAAAAACATTATTCAACACTTTACCTGGAGCGAAACATTTACACTTCGTCGTAATCCACACTACTTACATCGGAATCATCCACCTCTGTTTTAAGATTCGTTGTGCCAAAACGCACACCTTTCCATACTTTCGTTTCACTGCATTTCTGGAACTTTCGGTCCATATATGTCTGAACCTCCTTAATCGCCGGACCGCCTCTACCATAAGTCGATTCATACCACGCCTTGAACTCGAATGTGAGACCCGGCTTCGTGATTGTGCCTGCTGGGTCCAACACAATGCGGTCGGCAATGAATTCGGAAATATAGTCCTGTTTCTCGCGATACTTGTCGCTTGACGCAACGACATACGAACATTCTCGCAGTCTTCCGCCAGTGTCAAACGCGCGTTCAACCAACAGAGCAGCCATGACCGTTTTCCATCCTTCCAGCCGATTTATCAAATTCTCGTCCGTCTTGAACTGATACGGCGTTGTTGGGTCATTATGGACCGGATTATCGGTGAATTTAGACAAGAAATCCACCACCGCAATGCGTCTCCATGTTCCATGGTCCTGCGTATCAATCTTCATGAACTCATTCGAACACAACACCAATTTGAATTGTGGCATAAATGTTAATGGTTTCGCTTGATACAGACCTCTTGCCTGGATGGGGTCTATACCACTCGTCAAATTCTTCATTATACCAACATTAATGCGCTCATCTTTATCCGGCTCCTGCATGACCGCATAACGAACACCTTTCAGTGCAATCAATTCCGGCGACGTGCCTCCAACTTTCGCACGCTGGCCCGTGATAATAGACAGCGCAACTGTTTGAAAATACGACCCCAGCACTTTTTCCATGAGTCCCATCAACATCGATTTGCCGTTGGAACCCGCGCCAATAAACATATGGAACTTTTGCTGACCGGCAACACCAATTAACGACGAAGCCAAATGGTCCCACGCATACTCATACATCTCATTAATCGGCATGAGTTGTCTCAAGAACGTCTCGATTTCCGTTATGATTGGAGCATGTAAAGCACGGTTCAATGGTACATAATCGTATCCTGTACATTTGCTCACATAATCCTCCGGTAATCCTTTGCGGAAGACTTTATCCTTGAAATCCACCACGCCGTTGCGGAAACAGAGCAAATACGGGTTGGCGTCCAGCCGCTCTTCAAAATCGGGGTCCCAAAACATATCCTTCGCCTCTGTCATGATATTCTTCTTCTCGTTCGTGCGCCCTAAACGTTCCACTATATCCAACAACTTGTCGATGTTTTTATTGATTTGCGCCAGTTGGTCGGGATGGTCCGTCTCGTTAAACATCGCCTTCTTCTCCATGTATTTCGATGCCTTGTTGCTGTATAACTCTCTCAACTCGGTGGAAATACACTTGCGAAGAGGCGTGCCAGAATCACACTCGGCCCAATATGTGCCGTTATATCGATACCATATGTTGTTTTTCACACTCACACACTTGTATTCTCCTTTTTTCAGCGTTGCCAATATCTCGGCGATATCATAATCTCCACATCCGGAACGTGCGCGTTTTTTGTCGTCTGTGAAATACTCGATTTTCCCCAATTGTTGGTCGATTTTGTAATCCACACTATTTAGGCGTATTTCGGCATATCTTTGCGGAGCGTGTTCTTTTACCCAAAACATGATAGATTCGGTCTTGAGCCCATACGGGTTTTTCTGGTCAAACGTGTTCCATTTTTCCAACATACTGGGCAAATCCGCGAATGAAAACGCCAACGATTGCGCACTGAATAGCACCCACACAATAAACAAGCGGTCATCCGTATTGCCTAACGCCCAACCAACACGCATCCAGTTGTTATATGAACCCGACCCATAGAATGATTCGGGGAGAGACATAACGTACTCGTAGGTTTCGTACAGCTTCGTATAATCCACGGAAACGATTGATTCCAGCCACTGGTCTCGCAACATAAACAGTTCTTCCATGTTTCGCGCATTCGCAACCATGGCATTGTCTTGACTAATTCGGTTTCCACCCCCACGCATCCGGGTTGGAGATTGAGAGCGTTGCAGTTTGGATTCACCCAACCCCGGGTTTTGCTCCAATAAACGGATGAATGAGCTGGTATAGAAGAACGTGCTGTGATTACTGTATCTTGCACTGAGCTCGGCAAGATATGGTTTATTGTTTTCGACACTGCCGAAAGTTTTAATAACCTCACACTCGAAATCGCCGTCGCTCACATCGTATTTCATCTTATACACCATTGTTAAACGATATGGTTCGTGTAAAGGTTTAGCTGAACCATACATTTGCCAGTTTGTGCAACCGTTTGTAATTCCTTCGTCCAATACGTCTGTCCATGAATTGGTGATAGGGAGATGTTTTAGCATATCGCCAATCTTTTCCAACACACTCTTTCTCAACAAAATTTGCGCTTTGCGTTCGGCGGAAATACCGATTATAATGTGAAGCCCGTCTTTCACAATCCCTTTTTCTGGAATGGGATTAATGTTTTTTTTTTCCAGTATGAATATTTTAAACTCGCTCGTCTCATCAAACTGATATATCTTTTTCAATTCATCCGTGTAAAGAGCCACTATATCATCAATACAATCGCGGTCGTATAAACGATTCGTGCAATCGGGCGCAAACCGAAAGTCCATATCCACCAAAATTGGACCGCCATCTTTTAGCTGAACTTCCGTCAAATATTCAGGAACGCCTTGATTAATCACATCCGCTGTATATTTGGCCATAAATGCGTCATACTCGACGGAAGAAACACTATATCTTCCGCCCCATATTCCGGCATCTTTATTGCCAATTCTGGTATGGGTTGTACTTGAATTATCGTCGCCCTCCTTGACCTGAAAATTCCGCAAATAATTTTGGAATATAGAGGCTGACATGACGGTTTTTGTTTGATATATAATCTATTGGTTTTTTTTTAACTCACTTAAACAGGAATTATGATAATTGAGTCTTTATATTTCAAAACCGTCAAATTCAATTTTGTTGGCTTGAAACTTGCCCATGCAATTTGCACCACGGATAAGAAAAATTGAAATGTGCTGTTCCAAACCACATAAAGTATAAACTCTTAATAATTTAGTAGCTATCAACCATATACAATGAAGTTTTGTTCCGTGTGCAATAATTTGCTTTACATGTCAATCGACCCAAAAAACCCAAATCATGTGGTGAATAAATGTCATGTGTGCGATAATGTAGAAGATTTAGCCGAATATGAAAGCGTCTGTGTTTTAAACACGCATATTAAACAGAATGAACAAAAGTTCAATCTGATGATTAACGAATACACAAAAGAAGACCCGACGATTCCACACATTTACAGTTTGAAATGTCCAAACGCCGGGTGTAAAACCAACGTGGAAAATGTGGAGAACCCGGATGTTATGTATATAAGATACGATGACATGGCGTTGAAATATTTATATATGTGTGTCTCATGCGACACTGTTTGGAAATAGGTAAGTACGTTTTTTTACGTGATTACCATGACGGGTTCTTTTTGAGACCAACATATCAGGTAAAATGCTGTGCATTTTACTTTGGTAGATAATTACACATATGTTTTCAATAATTCTTGCGCCTGTCTTTCCGCTTCTGTTGGTTCTCCCTTATACACAATCTGATTGAGGGGACTGTTTAAGCGATTCACATTGTTCTGGTTCCAAACCATGGCATCTTGAAACATTGGGGGCTGCACAGTTGGAGGCGGGATATTGGAAGAAATCGGCATATCCATTGGCATTGGCACAGGCAACGGCATTTGTGTCGGCGCCGCAGGAGCTGGTGCGGGTGGTTTAACCACAGGCACATCTGGGGTCGTTCTCAAACAAGCGGCCGAATCGGGGAATGATTGGCCGGATGCACATTTTGTTTCTTTATCCACTTCCAAACAGTTTCGCACACCTTTCACATCTCCAACTAAACACCACGTTCCTTTACCACCTGATGTCTGAATTGCAGACGCACTGGTGTCCGGCGCGGGTTCATGTGGGGGTTTATACTTGGTTTTAAGCTCGGGTGAGTATTGCATGCCGACTTCGCCCAAACCTTTAGCTATACCTCCAACCGATTGGGCAGCACCTTCCGCTAAATCCACGCCCAACTTCGCAGCATCGGCCGCAGCATCACTGCCTTTAACGATGAGGTCGCCGGTAGAATAAGACACCATGCCGAAAAACCCATAAACAGATGGCATTAAATTGGCGTTTAGCCAATTCAGCATGTTCCCCAAAACGGTGAATATGTTTATTCCTAAAAATGATAAAAGTAAAAGTGTTCCCAGAGAAAATAACAATAAAAATTGCAGACCTCCTAGTCCTCCTCCCGCAGATTGTAGTGTATTATATTGAGATTCAGGTGGTGTGATACTTGGAAATGAAGGTTGTTGTTGTTCCATATTCTGTTTAGTATATACACAGTTTTTCTTGCGGTTTCACACACAGAAATGCGGTATTTAACCGAAAATCCATTTATCGGTCTGGACCACGTTCATAATGGAGTTTATTTTTGTGCAATTACAGTAAATATGTTCAAATTGTTCGGTATGTTGGAGAATTTCTTCTACATAAGTTTAGGAATTACATTTGCTTTGATACTTTTATTGGTTTATCATTTTAAACAACGTTTGTCAGCAGAAGAAAAGAAGTCAGATACAATGTACGAAATACTAACCAATGTTGTACAAGAACTCAATTCCATAAAAACACAACTAAGAACACCGGTCATTGCTCCTCCCACTCCCACTCCCATTCCTTCCTACACCCCTGTTCCTGACAAATCCAATCAGAATGGTGGTACATTTAATTACGTTTCCGACAAAACGGACGATGAAACAGATGAAGATGAAACCTCCTATAGTGAAAGTGAAAGTGAAAGTGAAAGCGATGCGAGTTATGAAAGTGATGATGATGATGTAAGTGTTATCAAATACGAATTAATCGAAGTGAAAAATCCGGAAGAACAATCACATTCTGAACCGGGTTTAGAACCAATAAGTATCGAAGATATATCCATTGTTCTCGAACATCCGAATGAGGAAGTGTCTATTCCCGTCCAACCGGCCTCCGCGACCGTCGAGGAGGTGGAAGTGTCTATTGAACAACCGGCCTCCGCAACCATCGAGGAGGTGGAAGTGTCTATTGAACAACCGGCCTCCGCAACCATCGAGGAGGTGGAAGTGTCTATTCCCGTCCAACCGGTCGCAACTATTGAGGAGGTGTCTATTCCAATTGAAAGTTCATCTTTGGAGTTGAAGGATATTTCGGTTTCAGTGGAACCCGGAGTAGATTTCAAGAAATTGAACATGACACAATTGAAGGCTTTAGCTGCTGCAAAATATCCAGATGTGGATACTGGTAAGATGAAAAAAGCGGAAATAATCAAATTGGTGTCAGAATAATAACCTTTGTTATTTTAAATGAACTACAACGAGGCATTTAATAGCATTTCTGGTTCAGGCGCTCCCATAACACAATATACGCGTGGATACAGTACAAATAACATATATGCCGGGGTTCCTCCTATCATGGCGGACGGACGTTCCGTGATTGCTTCTTACCAGCCCGAATCTATCCAAAACGACATTCTGTTGAAAGAATCTGGTGTGAAATCGAATTGGGAATATCGAATGTATTTGACTCGCAACGCAAAAGACCTGATGGCTCGCAATTTCGAGCAAGCGGCCAATGATATCGGGTTCATCGATGAACGTGCCGGAATGGTCCAACGGCCAACTCTAAGCAATGATGCATCTGACTTAAAACAGATGTATTTGACGCAAGAAGTTTTAGCTGAACGGTTTCAACCGCGAGCTCTCACACAAGAAGAACTATTGCAAATGGATTCGCATCGTTAGTCTAAAAGCGATAACATTTTAGCCGATAATCGTTGTCGGAGTAGCGGATAAAATTGAACAAGCAGAAAGATTATGTTTTATTCAGTATAACATAATAAACATTATCATATATTAGAGCTATCAAACATGTCCGACGTTGAATCTGACTACGAAGAAGAAGAAACAAATGTTCATAAGGAATCTACAAAGAAAGTGGATGATGCCGACAACCCGGACGACAATGCAGCGAACAATGCAGACAACGACGATGACGATGGGTCCGAAGATTCCGAAAGCAATGCGAATTCGGATGAAGAGGAAGACGAAGATGCAGAAGATGAAGACGAAGACGAGCTAATGGAACGTATATTTGGAGAAGACACGCCCGCATCAACTAAAAAAACGGCGGTAGGAAAGAAACCCAAGGTTTGGGAGGCTGCGTTTGGGCCAGTGGATATTCCGGACGACGAAGAATTCGATGATGAAGGCGATGGAGAATATAACGAAGATGCATACGACGAAGAAGAATATGGGTTCAAGTATTTACAAAAATTCGACAAAGACACGCGTAAGCAAATCATCGACGAGTATCATCGCGAAGCATTGCAACACAGTTATGATGAGATTGAAGCTATGTGTTGTATTGTGAGAACGGAAGATGGCGTAATTGATGCATTGCACAGGACACCTCCATTCTTGACCAAATACGAAAAAGCGCGCATTTTAGGAGAACGTGCCAAGCAGTTAGGTGCGGGTGCAGCTCCATTTATTGAGTTGGAACCGGATATGATTGACGAATATACCATTGCAGTAATGGAAATGAAACAAGGTAAGTTGCCGTTTATCATTAAGCGCCCCCTTCCAAACGGAGGGTGTGAATACTGGAGATTAGCTGACCTCGAAATACTGTAGAGGGACAAATTGTTTCGTTTTAATTATAATTACATATTATAATGAACCTAATCATATTTTTATTGTTATTAGCTATTTTTATTTTTGTATTTATTTTACACATTTGCACATTTAAACCTCCTACTTTTGAAAATATGAAAAATAATAATGAAATATGTTGTGTTTATGCGTACTACGAAAAAGATGAAAAATATAAATCAAACTTTGAACTATTTTTACAAAAGGGCATTCTCAAACATGTGGATTATTATATAGTGATTAACGGAAATTGTTCAGTGAAAATACCTACACAACCCAATATACATGTGATGCATCGAGAAAATAAAGGGTTTGATTTTGGAGCTCACAGTCATGCCGTTCATAAATTAGAAAAAGAGTATGATTATTATTTCTTTTTGAACACATCAGTAAATGGCCCACATGCGGATGGTGATTGGACACAGTCATTCATTCAATTATTTGATAATCCCGACGTGCAATTGGTTGGAACAAGTATTTGCATATGGAAAGTCAATCTTGATAAATTAAAAAGACCGCCCCCATATCCACATGTCCAAAGCATGTTTTTTTGTTTGAAACCGCGACTATTTAAAGAGTTAAAAGAACACGGATTTTTTAACGAAACAGAATGCAATAATATGAGAACTATTCAAGACATTATAATGCAAAAAGAAATTGGGTTATCTTATTTCGCTTTAAATAAAGGATATAACATTAATTCCATTTTACCTGAATATAAAGGTATAGATTATCGCACCGTCAAACACGATATTAATCCAACATCTCAGAATGGAGACCCTTATTTCAAGGGAGCTTATTTTGGTAAAACTATTCAACCCAAAGATGTAATATTTTTCAAAAATAATCGGTTTTAATTAATTATCAATCAGTTTTGTATTTTTCACGGGAAAGGGTTTATTAACCCAGTCGGCTTCTAACGCATAATTATGCGAATAAAAACAAGGATATAGACATTTGACATGTATATACCCTAACAAACGACTGTATATATGTATCAACTTCCAAAAGTATCCATTTGCCCTGTATTCAACGTGTCTCATACCAGAGACACGACTATTTGTGTAAGTCCAACTCTCTCCCGATATTTGCAAGAAATAAAGTGCAAAATGAACAACAAAGAACGCGAATGGGACATTTACAAAAAATACACCAACACCTACGAATACATACACACCGTGATTTCACATAAGAAACGTCCAGTCAGTAAATATCGCCCTCTCTCCCGGTCATATTACAAAATGATTGAATTAATCCAACAATTCGGATTGTGCTCTTTTTCCAGAAACATGCAATCATTTCATTTAGCTGAAGGTCCGGGCGGATTCATTGAAGCAACCGTCAATACGCGAAACAACCTCAACGACAGATACATTGGTATGACTCTCATTGATACTGCGTTCGATGCGAGCATTCCGTCATGGAAAAAGAGTGATGCGTTTTTGAACGCAAACCCCAGCACAGTGAGTATAGAGACCGGGTTCGACGGAACCGGAAACATCATGTCCGTGGAAAATTTCGATTATTGCGCCAAGAAATACGGCGGACAAATGGATTTCATCACTGCCGACGGCGGGTTCGACTTCACCACATGTTTTGACAATCAAGAGGCAAAAACATTGCCTCTTATTTTCGCGCAAACCGCGTTTGCATTGGCGATGCAACGCGAAGGTGGCAATTTCGTGTTGAAAATATTCGACGTGTTTTGCTCCGCCACATTGGATGTGTTGTATATGCTCAGTTGTGCCTACGCGGAAACATACATTTGCAAACCGCAGACGAGCCGCACAGCTAATTCGGAAAGATATGTGGTTTGCAGGGGATTTATTCCTGGGAAAATCGACCTTGCGGGGTTGAGAAAGGCATTATTGGCGGTGATAACATTATCGCCGAAACATGGTTGCGGTGTCGAACCGGATGTTCCGGCATTTGTGGAACGTATTTTTTACGGGACGAATATTCCCGCGTTTTTCGTGTCGAAAGTGGAAGAATACAATGCAATTATCGGGCAACAACAGCTGGAAAACATACACCAAACATTATCATTGATTGACAAATATGTGAAGCTGGACAACATCGAACAAATGACCAAACAAAATATCGCCAAATGCATCAATTGGTGTATCCGGCATCAAGTGCCATACAATGCAATCACAACAAATATTTTCACTCGAAGCAGAGACCCCATATTCACGCGCGAAGAGGTTGCACAACCAGAGTCGGTCGGGATTTAATCAAAAAGTTCAAGATGGTTGTTCTCGTCGGCGTCCAGATTTATTATTAGATATGGGTTCTCATATTATTATTGTTGAAGTTGATGAAAACAAACATACAGATTATGATTGTAGTTGCGAACATAAAAGATTAATGGAATTATCACAAGACTTACAACATCGTCCAATTGTATTTATTAGGTTTAATCCAGATGATTATACTAATCAAGACGGTATATTAGTAAAATCTTGTTGGAAATTAAATAAATTAGGTGTAATGCAAATTACAAAAACAAAACAAAAAGAATGGGAAGAACGAATAGAAACTTTGAAACAACAAATCCAATATTGGAT
>JACCDO010344707.1_pt1 | contig 55896 bp, 67 predicted proteins | sample 7446101 | NCBI WGS metagenome assembly JACCDO01 (sample SAMN15323440, study PRJNA562643) | freshwater metagenome | isolation source: river surface water | place: USA:Blue River Watershed | collected 2017-08-16 | reverse complement strand
TCACTAGGTGCTGCCGGAGGTGTAGTATCTACTACTACGCTAGCCGACACTTGTTCAAACAGCTCAGTAAAGTTTTCATTTACTTTGTTAAATGCTGTGCGAATAGGGTCGCCGTTACCTTGATCTGCTGTACCTATATTAATTAATTGTTGTGACATTACACGCTCCGATTAAATTCTTCCAATCGCTACTTCGATTACGCCTGCTTCGCTGTATAGTTTGTCTTCTAAGGCCTTACCGATGATCGTACCAATCGCTGGATTCATCGATTTCGTAGCATGACCTGCTATTCCGGCAGTGGTCAACATATCACCTTTCTTAACTATACCAACTACCTTAACTGGTACTCGACCTTGTAGAGCGATACATACTCTAGTTCCTGTTAAATCTTGATTCATTATGAATCCAGGATTAGTAGTTACGACACCTGCTAGTCTAGTATCACTGTGTAGTTTTGATACTGTGACTTCAGCATCCCCGCCAAAGATTAAAACAGTACCTGGCTCGTATTCTACATCAGATGCATAGTATTCTGCTAAGTCAGCATATCTAGCACTGGTAGCAGTACCTTGGAATAGGTTAGCATACAAATCACCACTAGCATCTCTTGCCGCAATAGTATTTGCTGTGGCCGCAGTTGATGCACTTCTATAAGTTCCGCCAACGTTTAAGTTATTAGCATTTGTAGCAGTCGTAGCAGTCGTAGCACTTGAAGCCACTAACGTGCTTGATGCTCCCAGAACGAACTGTCCTTTTAGAGTAACAGTGGTTGCGGCCTCCGAAGCACCTGCCGCACTGATAACAGCTACACCTCCGGGGGTCTTAAGATTTAAGGTAGTACCTGAAGTTTCTAAGATTAAACCTGTGCTTGAATTAAGTTTTAGACCTCTTACATCAATATATCCGTTAGAATCAGTTTTAATAAGACTAGATACTAGTCCAGAATCTGTAATTCCGGTAATAGCGTATGTACCAGTACCAGTTCTCGTAACAGCACCGTTAGTTGAAAATAGAGAATCTAATCCTCCACTAACAACTTGTCCTGCTGTAAGTTCTCTAGGATATGTAGCACTACCAGTTAGGTTACCTAATATAGCGCCATTACCAATATTAGCAATTTCAGTTAGTGCTACGCCACCGGCTTTGATACTTACAAATCCAGATCCGTCTGTTTCAAAGTTTGCAGAATCAAAGCTAGCGATACCCTTGACAGCACTTAATCCATCTACATCAGCTGTCGTATCTAATAGATCTAATTTACTCTGTTCTATGGCCGCGGTAGCTGAAATAGCCGCATTGTCGATAGTTCCCGGAGCAAACGTAGATGTTACAGTATTTGCACTGCTGTCAAACTCTAACTGTATAGCACCAGTCATTCTAGCATTTTGGAAAACGTTTCCTGAACTATCACCTTCGCCGGTATAGACGATGATATCAGCCGCGTTAGGATTGTTGATCTCAACGTCTAGTAGTTTAGTGAAGCTATCAACGGATTCAATTTGTCCATCGACATAGGCTTTGTTAGCCGCATCACTAGCAGTACTTGGCGCACTAAGATTGATAACTTTGTTACCAGCCATGTTAATATTGCTCTTCATAGCCAGTACACCACTTAGCGGTAAAAAGCCTGGACCGATTAAGTTGGTCAACGGAACAGTATTACCAGTGTGATCAAGACCTAGTCGTTTGTCAATATAACCACGAACCGCTGACTGCGTAGAAACAGTATCAGCCGCGTTGTTAGTCATAGTGTTGTCTGTTGAGAATTCAGCAACCACAACACCTCGTTTAAATCCAATACCGTCTAAGTTACTTAGAGCAATAGACGCTGAGAATGTAACAGTACCAGTACCTTGGTCAACTGTAAAGAATCTACCTACGCGGAACACACCGTCTTGATCTGTACTTACAAAGAACACACGACCTTTGGTTTCTTCAACGACTTCCCTGTCCTGGCTAGCAATGATAGCAGGATTACCAAAAATAGCAGTTGGATAGTTTGTGCTGTTGTAGCCGCCTGTACCAATTTCTAAGAAGTCATGACCAGTAGCACGACAAGTTGAAATCTTAATAGTAACCTGACCGGCTGAATCTGCTGGTAAGCCTGCTCTTAGAGTAGTCGATTCTGTACTCGAGAATACCTTGTTAATTCCTTCAACGCCTGACGGTATTTGATTGTTGTCGCTTACGTCTGCAATTTCAATATACGCAGGAGTTGCGCCATCAGCCGCAGTGTAGCTTAAGGCCCTGTGCATTTTTCCGTCCCACGGAAAAATTAGTGTTCCAGAGTTTATTAAATCTTGATCCACTGATTGATCTATTTCATAGATGGCAATCTTAGTATCGCCGACAGTAGCACCCATAGTTTTTAGTGCATCATCTGGATCTACTGTTGAAATCTTGCTAGGTAAAACTATTGGCCTGATAAAATCAAATGATGTATCAGAGGTTAGGATCGCAGTATTATCTGGTAATGCCGCACCAGTTGATTCACTCAGACCATAAGAAATAATTCTATATAAGTCTGGAAGTGTTGCAAAGAATTCTAAAGCAGTACTTGGTCTTGTAGGAGCAACGTTGGCTACGTCTGTAAACTTAAAGTTTTGTAAACTTCTAATAGCTAAGTTTTGTCCGTCATAGAGAGAAGTAGCTAGTCCTGTAGCAGTTCTATTATCGTTAGCACTGGTACTTAGGTTAAGTTTTAATACTTCTTGACCACCACGCACAGTACCGCCACTAGTGTAAGTTCCGTAGGTAGTAGAATTAATTGGTGTTGCTAGGGTTGAATCAGCATACAATTCAATCGTAGTAGGACCAGTAACTCTAGCATAGAACACACCTTCTAGTTCGGTCATTCCTAGAACATCGTTGACATACAATAAATCCTTGTCAACTAAATTATGAGCAACACTTGTTTCGATTTCACAAGGGCTTGCCTTAGTTGCACCTACTATATCGTAATAGATTTCATCAGTGACTGTACCACCGCTGGTAAATGCAGTATAACCCGAAGAATCGATTGGTGTAGTTAATTCAGCATCTGAATACAACTCAAAGGTATATGTAGTTAATGGATTAACATAATATAGATTTCCATTTAGCTCAGTCATACCTCCTACGCTATCAAACGTAACTCTATCGCCTGATTTGAATGTATGGTGGGCTGTGATAGTTCCACCGCTAGTCCAAGTAGTCCAATCAGTTCCGTCAACTGTAACAGTTAGAGAAGGATTTCTATATAGTTCAAATGTGTTGGCTCCGGTAACATTAACATAGAAGTTAGTCTTGTTAAGCTGAGTCATTCCTAGCGCACCGGTGATATTGATATAATCTCCGTCTTGTAAATTATGTGATCCACTAGTTGTGATAGCAACAGGATCTGTTTTACTAGCGGCAGTTATAGATGCTGAAACGGAATTATTTACAGTAACTACTGCGGTTGTGGCTTGTGTTACACCTGTGACTCTAAAGCTATAGGTATTATCATATTCGCCTGTTAGAACAACGTTTCTAACTTCGTAGCGATTGATTCCATCATCACCGCCGTGATCGATTTCTAATTCGGAAGTGTTAGTCGGAATATAATTATAATTTTTAATATACAGCTCAACTTCGCCTGCTTCGTTGAATTCATTAAAAGCATCATATCTTGCGACCTTAGCGACCTGACTCATATTGTCAGCTAGAATCATTTGGTCTGGAGCTTCAGTTGGGTCAGCACCTTGAGCTCTTAGACCGTAGTTACCGTGTGCGTTAGAGCCTGCTACAGAACGGATTTGTCCGCCGTTGCTGGCAAAGTAAGCAGTATGGCAGTAGTAGGTAAATGTTGATACTTGTTCTGTTAAACCTGTATTGTGTGCAACTACTCCATAACCTAGATCGTTAACCTGCGTAAAGTCGTTGGCCAGCATCGAACGGTTGCCTGGAGTTTCTAAGATAATATCTAAATTGCCGTTGCTCCACGGTGTGGTTGGATTAAGTTCTGCTACTGCGATACCAGTGATCGGATTCCAAGACTTGATGTTGTCAACCTGATATCTAAAACCACCATAATAGAAAGCAGTTGGAGCAATAGGTTCTCTAAAGGTTAATCCTGATAATGTTAGTTCTAGACCCGATACACTGGTTATAGACGCTAGTAGTCTTCCACAGAAACCGTCAATAAACATACCTCCGGCGAATCTTTGAGCATTTATACTTCCGCTCATAGATGAACAAGATTGTATGTAAGGGGATTTAGAACCAATGTTACCAGAAGGATCTAGCACACACATGAATCCGCCGTGTCCTTGACCTGTTATGTTGTGTAGCTTAACAGCATCATTCATCAAGAACATATCCATGTCTTTGTTGTTCTTAGGAGGATTATAATCTGCATCAAATGCATAAACTACACTGCTAACAAGATTAGTTATAACAGTTCCAGCACCGCTTTCGCTAGTGATATCAGTGTTTATAACCTGATTAACAGTACCTCTAACCACTGTTGGTGATTGATTTAAGATGACTTTCTGTGCTACAGTATTAATGTAATTAATACCTGCGATAGTTTCAGTAACTTGTAGAGTAGGAATTACTCCATTGTAGTATCTTGAAGCCGCGTCAACGACACCAGCTTTACCACCAGCAACAAGGTCCTCTATAATAGCATCAACGATATAACCTACGTCTCTATAGCATAGATCTTGATCGTAGCTTAGTGATGGATAAGCAAAATTAATATACTCAATAACTTCGGTTTGTATGAATGTTCTGTTAATTTCTAACAGCTTCGCCGCGTTTGATCTTCCTCCGCTGTTGGTATATGAAGGCCCAACATCATAGGGTCTTGAAGGATCTTGCAGATAATGATATCCGTATTTTGGTGAATCGTATTCTGGTAGAGAATTTAAACCATCTGTGATCACTGTTGAGATCACATCTAACAATTCTTCTGTTGCAGTCTCAGCTTCAGTTTCACCTGCTGGATATACGTTAGGTGTTGGTATAGCACCGTCGTCTTGTACCTGGGTAGATCTTGTCTGTAAAGAACTATGAGCTACGTTTGGTAAAATGTAATCAAGAAGCATTGATTTTAAGTAATCAATCGCAGCCGCAGTTTGGTCTTCCTGTCCGGTTACGTTTGATACGACACCTTCCCAATATCTCGAAGCCGCTAAGTGTGTTTCAGAATTACCACCGTATTTGATATCATTGGCGATGGCATCAACGATGTAGCCCACGTCACGAGAGCATTTGCTAGAATCATAGGTAAATGATGTGCTGAAAGGTGCGATGTCTCCGGCTATTTGAGCATTGATCCATGCAACGACTTCGTCTTTTAGATAATCCTTGTTTAGAGTTATTAGTGTATATGCATTAGGATTATATGTTGGTGTTAACTCGAGATTGTCAAAATTATTATCTCTGTAGAAGTATTGATTTAACCAAGCACTTTGGCTAGCACGATCTCGTGGTCGTATGATAGTTCTACGGAATTCATCGCCTTTGATTGAAACGTTCGGAGGCGCTTTGATTGGAAAGTCTTCGTAGTATATGCCACTTTCAACTAGCACGGTAATTTGTAGATCTTTATTTGACTCACCGAATTCAATTCTTTCTTGTTCTTCAAAAGTAAAGGGAGTTAGTAATTGGCATGTGATCGTGTCCTCAGTTGCACCGTTTGCATAACTGACAATCTTGGCAGTAGCACCACTGCTGATTCCTCTCAATAACTTTCCTGGAATAATATCAACGTTGCTAGGATTTCCTTGATCAACATATCCTTGGCCGCCATTGTCTACAACAATAGTTACTACGCCTGATCCATAGCTCCTTGTAGGAGCAGATGCAACACCGTCTGTGATAATGTCAGTTACGATGTCAAACTTGTCTGCTACTTCGTTTCTCATAGCAGATGTTACTGTACCAGTAACTGCTGATCTCGCATAGACTGTTTGATAGGTTGTGGTGGGATCTAGGTCTTGAAGCACTAGATTAGCTAGATACTTTGCATAGACAATACCTGCCACTGTTTCAGTCTGTTGTGAACCAGAAGCAACTAGGGCACTGGCATTTCTAAAATAGCTTTTACCTGCGTTTATACTTTGATAGTTTCCGCCTACTAGAGTATCAATGACTACAGCATCAATGATGATGCCAACATCTCGTGAACATAACTCTGAATTATAAATTAAATCTGGATAAGTTTCATTAATATATCCGATCACTTCAGCTCTAATATATTCTCTGTTAGCTTCTAAATTAGTCTGTACTGCGGTATAACCTGTGCCACCAGTAAACGCTACAGATTGAGTTTTACTTTCGTATCTAGTACCGTCGATGGTATAGGAAATTCTTTGTCTGTATGGTCCTGGTTCTTGATCAGCTAGATCAACAAGCTCTTCAGCTCTAGCGCAGGCAGCACCAATAGTTTCGTAGGCGTAGGCAAATGCACGACCTTCTTTACCCGGAGGAGTATTAGCTTGACTGTCATCGCCGGCTGTAGAAACGAATAAGTTAATCTGGCTAGCGAAACTTGAATTATCCACATAATATTTTGTAGCGGCTTGTAGGTCATCGGGGCCATTCGGTGATCCTGATCCAGAAAGTGTTCCTGGATGATCAGACAGGTATAATGTTCCTGTCATCGTATCGCCTTGTCTACGAACAGTTGAAATTCTAGGCAATGCTTCGTTAGATAACCAATTACCGCTTAAGGTATTATCTAGATAAGCATCAGTTAAAGTCTGTGTTCCTGAACCGGAGTTAGGGACAATGATCTTATTAGTGCCTTCTTTGGCATCATCTACTGTGGGATGCAGACTTAACTGATTGTCGTCAACATATCTTAGATAATAGGTAGTTCCGGATGTCAATCCAGTGGCCGCAGTTCCGGTACTTTCGTATGTGAACGCGATACCATCTGCACCGCTGTCAAATCCGTGGGCAGTGATAACAGCATTTCCGTTAGTCCAAAATTCGATTTCTTTTGTGTATTCTGTTTTGTCAGCTGGTTCTTGACGAACACGTAGTTGTCCTGCGGCTCCGCCGCCTGCTTGTTGAATATATCGACGATCTGCATAGCCCTTGCTGATGGCTAAGTCATCTATAGTGATAGTAGCGCCTGTTGGACCGTGGACAGCGTTCCACTGTGCTACTACATCATTGCTAGGAAATGCTATATTTCCGATGGGTAGTCCGTTAGCATTTAATGGACCACCTAGCGCCGGTGTCGGGTCGGTGTTTAACGAACTAGATGTTGATCTAATAACTAGTTCTTCTTCGTCGGTATTATCAATGGCAATACCCGTACCAGCAGTAAGATTCTTTGCTAAGATTGAAGTACCGTCAGTGTTGGTTACTAAGATTTGATCACCGGAGTAGCTTGAAGGAAAATCGTCTAGGTCAGTGGATGCGATCCTATCTCCTTGACCGAAAACTGCGTATAAATCTCTAAAGTTTTCGTTAACTTTTCTAAATGCTTCACGAATACTATCGCCTGTGCCGTCGTTGCCTTGAACGCCGATATCAATAATCTGTCTTGACATGTATGTTTCCTCGAATTTTAACGCAATACTGCGGGAAATTGTGTTATTTGATATTTACCTTTTAATTTTATAACCTTAATGTAAATACAATATGTTCATCAAAACAGAGCAAGATCTACACAAATACACTAGAACAAGTAAGCTAGGTCACGAGCATGCTTATTCTAGATATCGCACTTATGCGATATTTCGTTGCGACAACTGCGGGGAATTTTTTAAAAGGTTAAAAGGATCTATGGATCCAAAGCGACTCAGTAATAATTATTTTCACTGTTGCGATAACTGTGATGCGAAAAGATTTGCTCAAAAAAAAGGCGCCGAGCGGCGCACTATTTGGGATATGCCAGTATCTAGTACTGCGGATATCAGTCGCTTGTAAGCCCGACCCTAGAACTAATCACGTTCCAGTTAATAATCTTCCACTGATTTTCTAGATACTTTTTCTTATCTGATTGATAATCAAGAGCAAACGAGTGTTCCCACCAATCAATAAGTAGAATTATATCATTTTTAATCTGGTGATTTTTAATGGTTTTAATCTCGCCGTTCTTAGCCAAGTACACCCATCCACTACCTTGTATACCCATAGCTACCTTTGAAAATTCTTCTTTAAATTTTTCAAAAGTTTTATATTTCTTGATAATGAATTCCCCGGCAGATCCATCAGGATCGTTTTTTCCCTCTGCTTTTTTATATTGAGGGAACAACAAATTGTGTAAAAACGCACCCGCTTCATTGAAGTCTAGGTCGCCTTCTCGATCATTATAACGATCAACATAGGCTTTGGCTAGTTTGCTATAATGATAATTGATAGTTTCTTCTGAAATAGATGGCTCAAGATCGCCTTTACTATAGGGTAAAGGTAATAGTTCTAGTTTCTTACTAGGTGTATTTTCGTTTAGGATAACGTTTTTGATGAAATTATAAGCCATAGTAATATTTAGTTATAAATAATTTCACAAGGAGGAACATTATGTTCAAAGCAATTAAAGAATTCTTTGTGGGCAAACCAGCAGAACCTGTTAAAGAGGAATGCCCATATAAGGTTGAAACTACACCCGAAGCTAAAGTAGAACAACCACCCGTTGTTGAAACTGCACCGGCAGTGGCTCTTCCAATCGAAGAACCAAAAGCTAAGCCTGCAAAAAAGCCACAAGGTAAAAAGCCAGCGGCTGGCGGAGCAAAAAAGGGCGGTCGTAAACCTAAAGCTAAAACTTCAACAGCTGAATAATTTATTATTTTTTAGATTGTTCGAAGAGTGTGAAGCTGGCTAGATTCTTAGCCTTGCTTTCGCACATGATATCAAAGTTATCCCAAAAACTCAGCGCCCATTCGTTAACTGCTGTATTCCAGTAGAAATCAGAATGTGCTCTGAGTTTTGCTTTTTTGTGTCCTGATTCTAGTAGCGTCCGAAGATCGGGGCGCTGGTGTCCGGAATGGCCATCAAAATATTCTTCCCGTGAAACACTAAAGTGGCAAGTAGGACGAACACCACGCCAAGAATCAATAACCTTCTTAACACGGCTATCAGCGGGATCAATATACTCTCCGGAATTAATCCAGTGATGGTGTATGTCAAGTACAATCGGAACGAGATCAGCAAGTTCCAAGCAGGTGTCAAGATTGTGTGTAATTTCTTCATTTTCGATAGTTAGTGTGTTACGTGCTTCTGGACTTAGTCGTTGATATGCACGTCTGATGCCGTCTGGACCTTGTCGACCGGCGATATGAACATTAATCTTCATATCTTGAAACTTCTGTCCGTAGCCCATCCATCGAGCCATATCTACGTGATATTCAAATTCGTCGATACTCCGAGTAACAATGTCTGCATTATCACTTGCCAAAACTGTAAACTGGCCGGGATGAAAAGATAAACGGACATCACTACTCCTAGCCACCCTGCCAACCTCACTAAAGTGTTTTTCGAGATAATTCCTAACGTCAGGCCTACGCCAAAAATAACACCAAGAAGGCTCAGTGTAAACTGGTAGGATATCAGAACTGATACGTACCATTCTAAGATGTTCATTTAATCCCCCTACCTTTTCAACTAATTTTCTAGTAGCCTCAATGTTTTGTTCCATTAGGCTCCACAGTTTATCTTCTGCTACATCTTGAGTCTGGCGATTAAGCCAAGCCACAGTTGTAGCACCCGTATTGTAAACCTTGGCAGGATCCTTGGGCCGAATGCCGTCTACCTGTCTCGGTTCATCAATCCACTTGCAGGCAAAGCCAATTTTTTTAGTCATCGATTTCCTTAGAAAGTTTAATGATATTGTCTCTTAGTGAATTTCTAATAGTGTTAAAGCTAATGGTGAATCTTTTTGAAGTTTGATTTTGTTCTGTATAATGTATTAACCAGCTAGGAAAAATAATCAACAGACCCGACTTAACTTGAATGGTACTAGTATAAGACGTATACTGTGTTTGCTTTTCTGAGATGTCATTCATCTTTACAGGTTTCAACGGACTTTCAAAATTTAATCCCACGCTACCTTCTTCTACAAAAGGATAAAATGCTCCGCTGACTACGCTACCTTCGTGTCGATGCGGCTTTACCTCATGCCCTGAATGTAAAATATTAAACCAGCTGTGAGCTACGGTGCAGGATTCTAGACCAGCTTCTTGTGTATAGATATTAACAGCGTCTTGAATAGCACTTTTAATATCCTTTAATTCAGCCGATGCAAGGAAATCGGTATTTCCAATACTGCTGAGACCATTATTAAGTAATCCGTGAGGTCGAAGACTGTGATCTCCATTTTCGATAATGTCCACTACGCTAGGCAACGCCGGATGATCGCTGAGATCGAAACAACTAACTAGCGTTGGGAAAATTGGATAGTGACCGTAGTTCATACCTTATTATAGCATAACAAAGACAGCAGGTCAAGAGTTATCGCCAGTTTTGAACGACTACAGGATCTTGGACTTCCTCAGGTTTTGGATCACCGTGGAATACTAGGATGTTGGTGTCACCGTGTATAGGTGGATTGGCTACATCTTTAAACATTCTTTTGTTACCAACTCTGACTACGTCGGATTTATTTCGGACTTCCCATTTATAACTTTGAATCCATTCTTCGGGCCAAAACACATGAGAATTTCTCAGTTGACTGAAAATCCAATCTTGATCTCCATGCATACGTTTTGTCTGATCAAGATCTTTGATCAGATTTTCCCAAACTTGGGGGTGCTGTCCTTTTTCTATCCTAAAGACTGAACTATTGAATTTACGCCAATCTTTGATACTACTGCGATTAAAGTCGCGTATGATACAGAAATTTCCAGGCCTGTAAGACCAAAGGTTGTCAATGTTCTTAATGATAACCAAATCTAGATCCATGAACAATAGTGTTCCGTCCAGAGGAATCTCTTTGCTGAAAACCCAGGGTTTATACCACCAACCAGATAACTTATGATTTGGTAGTGATATATGTACGATGTTTGGATCCATTCCGCTTGGATCCTCCGTGATACAAGCAAAACCAAACGGCACAGTGGAATGCCGTTTAGTCATGTTGTAGAGTCTGTTTACATAATCAACAGAATATTTCTGCCCATGTTTAAGGCAAACAATCCACTTATTCATCTAGTCCTTGCGTAGTCTGCTAGCATTTCTAAAATATATTCCTCTTCAAATTTTTCAAGATATATTTTTAGAGCTGTGTAGTCTATAGAGATTAAAGCATATATTACAAGAACTAAAATTGATATGTATATCATATTAGATCTCGTATACTGCGGAATTACCTGCGTGTTCAAAAACTTCAACTGAACGAAGTTTAACACCTTGACCAACAGGATATCTTGCTTTGAATATTTGTCCATTAGGGCAATAATAGTCGTTGCCAGTTTTGAAAATGTGTAAGATCGTTTCCATTTCTTTATAAGCAAGTTCGGAAAACTTCTCACAGCCCACAGCAGGAACGATACGGATATCACAGACACCTCCTTGATCTTGGAGACCAAGTTCAGCCATTTTTTCGAACATAGCTCGATGAGGATCGTCTTCTGCGATTACAAGAGTATGATCGAACATATATTCGCTCCACTCTTTGAATGCCTTAAGCCCACCGAAGTCCATGACCCAGTTACGGTCGTCTAGTGTTTCCGATTCAAAAATTAGTTTGATACCGATTGAGTATCCATGTAGTAATGAGCAATGACTATGTGTCGAACGCCATTGTCTAAAGCAACAACTAAGACCTCGGTCATTGCCGTATGTTTTTGTAGAAAGATATTTTGCCATCTCTAGTCTCCTTATAAAAGTAGCAAGTTTGATGACATGCAGAGTATTTAAAGAGGGGTGAACGTCGAAGTCCTCTACTAGTAATTATACAATATCGTATCTAATTGTCAAGTTCTTGATATCCATCCAAGGCTTGGGAATTTGCCAATCTGTTTGTTGATGTTGTATAAATTCTATTTCATTAAAGTGTTCAAATAATTTTTTTAATTGGTAGATCCAAAAATCTGGACTTACTTTTCTCGAATCGTGCGCCGCATAGTTTTGTGTGTTTTTATAAATGTTATTGACAAAACTGGTCTTACTCCATAGGTCGAAGCCTACGAGATGAATGTTTTCAGGTGCTTTATTTGCGGCAACCAATACAGCGTATGGTCCCGAGTTCCAATGAAATGCTTGATCTGCTTTGTTTGTTCCATCAAAAGGAAGTCTTGGCAATTCCTTTACGCTAGGAGTTTCTTGATAATAGTTTATCCAGTCTGGTCTAGTGTAAACTGGAATGTTGTAATTTAATTCGTTGTTGAGTATTTCGTCGACCATTCTACGATCTACAGCAACATATTCATCACAGATGTGATCTCTATGAATTGCGTTACAACCAATGACGAAACCGTTTAATTGATTTAGGGCAACGCTAGATCTACTCTGACCGTTGCCTACTACCCATATATTTTTCACATCATCGTGAGCCGATATAGCCGAACGGCAACCAGAATCCTGGAGAACCAGCAGTGATACAGACCCAGCCTATGTGACTACCAGCCTTTGGATCGTCATTCCAAACAACGTCTCCTTTGTTATAATCACCGAATGTTGGGATTTCAGATCCTACCTTAAACTTCTTGTTTTCAAAACTAACAGGTCCTGACACAGTTAATGAAACATCATCACCGGGTCTAGCAGTTCCGACTGCAAGTCTACCGTAAACTGATACGGCTCTAGTTGTGTTGTCGCTGTTACCGATAGTGATATCTGATCCGATTCTAAATTCACTTAGTGTACCTTGCTGGATGCTAAAGTTTCTATCAAACTCCAAACGGTTTTCATCGACAGCGAACTTGCCTATTTCAATTCTGCTAGTTGACAGTTTTCTAGTGATCGCCGCATCGCCAGCAACTTGTAGATCTTTAAGTATACCTAATTTTGTTAATGAGCTTTCAACTACGCTAGTACCTAGGCTAGTCTTGCTTAAGACCATTTGGTTTTCAATAGCAAAGTATTTCTCTTGTGCTAGGTCAATAATATCAGTTGACCAAATTCGATCTGGGTTTGCCTGATACACTAGCTGTTTGTTTGGACCAGTTTTACCTGCCCAAATAATTCCTTTACCGTAGTTTGAACTAGTATCTGATTCTTTAAAAACTAATGGACTAGATCTTTCTGTAACGATCGCATCAGCATACAGAGTACCATTTACACGAAGTATTCCGTTCTTATGATTAGCAGATCCGATAACAACTTCACCAGAGTTTGTAACAGTTATCCTAGTAGTATTATCAGTGATGATTTCTAAATGATCGTTGCTGTGTGTTCCAAAGATCGCTGTGTCTTGTTTTAAACTTCCTAGCAAAATCTCTACAGAATTTTCAACAATACCTAGAGCCGCGCCCGGCGCATCTGTGTTAATACCAAAGCGATTTAGACTGCCCATAGCATAGGCAAAGTCTCCAAAGGACGCATTTCCAGCTACTCTTAGATTTTTAAGAACACCTACTTGTTTTAGGTTACTTTTAGTAACAGTTGAGCCTAGCTCTGTGAAGCTCAAAACTGTAGTGTTATTGATTTGGTATTCTTGTTCTTCGTCTAGATTAAGAGTTAAATCTGTCCAGAGCTTTGATTCCTTAAATGCTAGTGTTTTTGCCTTGCGACCGTCAGTCCAGCGGATGCCATTACCTTCGATTTCAGCAAAATTCGCACCCGCAAAAGACACCGCTTTTTTAGGCTCGACTGTGTCGACAGTGATTTTTCCGTTAGTGATAACTAGCGTTTCGTGCGTAGCAAGGTCTTCAATACCTTGACTACGAAATTTCATAGGTTCATAGATGTTTAGGGCCATAAGAATACTCTCTTTCGAGTATTTATCTTATGGCCCTACCGAACCTTACGCTACTTTTAAAAGGATAGTTTCTTCGTTAATGCGGCCGTTCATTTTGGTATCAACAGCGTTGATATCCTCTAAGAACTTGCGTAATGCGACCTTGCCAGCCGCTTTAAACTCTTTGAGCTTTTCTTCAGGCTTACGCAGAGTCTTTTGTATGCTGGCATTCTCATCAAACCCGGTAATTGAAGTACCTTTAACGCCAAGATCGTTAAATTCTGAGGCTACATATTTGCCCAGTTTACGAGTCTTAGTATTGTAAATCCACAGTTCCTTAGCACCCAAAATATCTGTAGGATTGATAGATACTAACTTGAGAGGCTCGTTGGTTTTCATGTACTTGAGCTTACCCACGATCTTTTCAGCTGGAACTGCCTTGCGAGCTCGCGGCTTTTTGTTAACCTTCGCTTCTTGCATGAGCATGTCACAGGCCGCGTGGATTTCTTGATAAAACGCTATCAAGTTCTTAATCTGTTTGCGACTACGGTGACTGTAACCTTCACGAAGTTGCTCATCGGCTTTGCCACTAGCTAACTCAAGAAGCTCGTCTAAATCTCTAGAGTAGAAGTCTTTAATAATACGAGCATGCGCGGCCTTTACACCTTTACCTTTGAGAAGGTTTAGAAGTTTGAATGCTTTAGGATCGAAGTTTTCTGCATCTGCGTTAAAGCTCTCAAGAGCGTCTTCAATCTCCTCAGTCATTCGTGAAGCGGCTTCACGAACACGTTCTTGAATAGTCGGAACATAGACATTGGCTTTTGACGCTTCTTTTTCAGCGGCCGCAACTTCTGGGTCAACGTCGTCTTTACCGTCGGCGATAACTTTGACAATTTCTGCACGTAACCATTCAGCAGTATCACGTCCGTTATTAAAATCTGCACGTTGAGGGGTCATACCGCGAGTAAGACAGTGAGCAACGGCTCCCATAGTAGTACTGATGCGGTTATCTTTAACTTTCTTGATAGCGGCGATGTCTGCCTTAGCGCAACCTTGGCTTTCCATCCATTTAACTACGATAGGTTTGTAGGTTTTAATTTCGCTCTCAAGGCGATGGTAGTCCATAGCATGACGAAAATACTTGTGAAACTTATCGCCATCCCATGATTCGCAACCCTCCCAATTCGGACTAGTGTCTTTTACGGCACGAGTACGGTGGGCTTGAACTTGCTTTTTAGTAACACGAGTTTTGGTTGCGGCTTTAGCCATTTTTGATTGCTCCGTTGTTATTAACAATATCTATATTATACGACCATTTGATATTTGTGTCAATCACTTTTGGACTCGGGTATTTCCGTAATGGATAACAGTCATTCCAGTAATATCCGGCGTCATGCGCCACGGGTCCAAAAATACAGAACCAATTCCGGGCTCAAAATAGAAATCATGTGGTTTTACAGCAACACCAGTACCAAAATAGGTTACGGTTGGGTTATGAGCTAAAAGAATAACAGCCGCCAAACCATTCTGGACAAAGTCTCCAGTTTCTGGATCTGCATACTGTAGTTCTACACCCTCATCCATAACGAAATGAGCAACTAATTCTGAGTAAGATCCGATGGTATATGGAACATAGGGCTTATAAGCACGACCGTGTATGACCACAGGTAGCTTATGTTCTTTAGCCAATTTGACTAATTTTAAAGCCATGTTCTTAGCCTGCATGTCTCGGCTGTGCATAATTGCATGGAATAAGTCGTAGCCTAGATCTAATCTTTCTGCTAGATACCTTAAAGCGATGTTGTCTCGAGGATGACAAGCACCACCATCTCCCATACCAGCAGTTAGATAACGAGGCCCAGTAATCCTTTGTGTTGCGGCCTTGAGTGCATCAGTTACTACGTCTACATTAATGTTACCATTCTTTTCAGCAACATCTTGGATCATGTTAACCAACCCAATCTTAGCTGAAATAAATGTGTTATAAAAGATCTTAATAGCTTCTGCTTCGTCCCATGTGCCTACATTAATCTGAGGATCATTTTCCATGATCGGCTTGTAAAAATCAATCAATAGTCCTGCGTCACCAGTGCGTGAGCCGTCTTCTGTACCAACGATTAGACATTCTGGGTTGACCATGTCCCATTTAACCGATCCCATAGCAATCAAATAAGGATTATAGATAAATCTAGCATTAGTGATCCTCGGTGCGAGATGTTCTCTTACTGTTCCCGGAAGCACTGTAGAAATTAGTACCACTAACTGATTCTTGTTTACATATTGATTGATATCGGATAATACCTGCTTAACTATAGTGTAGTCAAAATCTTTAGAAGGCATTTCAGCGATAGGTTTACTACCGCCGTATTCTGGGTTATGCGGCGTGGGAACTGCAACGAAAATTAAATCTTTTCCAGTGACTGCTTCCTTAATGGAATCCAGCAAAGGTATTTGTGCAGTTGGGTCCTTAACAACATCGTAACCAACTATGTCATAGTGTTGACTCATTACTTCGGCGCAGGGTAAACCTAATTTGCCGCAACCAATCATCGCAATTTTCATTTTTCTAATCCTTTAATTAATTCAGATTTTAATTGTTCTTTGATAATATCAGCTCTAGTATAAATGTGCAGAAAATTATGTTCAATAATAGGGCGAATACGCTGTATTAGTACCCATAGCTGATCATGTTCAAGAGCCGTTAATCTTTTTATCTCTTTTACCACAGCCTGCATACGGTCGTGGTCATCGACGATTTCATCGTAGCTTTCATCTATATATGGTTGAAATGTTTTGTATCCTAAGTCTCTGAGAGTTTTTAATGAGTGACGTTGACCAACAAACACAAATGGCTGTAACATAGCCATCGGCTTAAAAGCCTTTTCGCTGAAAAACATTCTATTATTGAGTTGTTCAAAAAATGTTTCTGTTACTATATGAATATAACTATCGAAAAATTTATCATACTTAGTATCCAGTGCAGGATTTTCTATCTCAACATCAATGCCGTCGTCGACGGTCAACGGCAATACTGGAAGTATATTTTTAACGAATCGATCATGTATTCCTTCGTCGTATTTTTGCAATCTATTAAGATGCATAGTAAAATATTCGGGTGCGATTGCTCCTTGTTTTGCACAGGTTAGGATTCCTTGATCTTTGATATCAAACAACATCTGTACTAGAGCCAGTCTGTGAAAATGAGGCCTGCGATTTAGACAGATAAACTTATAAGGTTTAGCGTCTAGATTCTTAACTGATTCGATAAATTTTAATCTATGTTCTTCTAAGAGATTATATTGATAACCAAACTCCCAAAAATTAAACACGATAGATTTTAAATTAGTTAGAGGAGAGTGATTGCCTGTTAGGCAGACAAAATCGTCTGATGATAAATTAAATTTATCTGCGATTTTCTCTACTAGAGATTCCCAGTAACTCCACTCCCAACCCTCAAATGGATTTACTAATAATATCTTTGCCTGTTGAGATTTAATACAAGAAATAATTTCAGTTGGTATTTCGAGGTGCTCAATATTATCAATGATCAACCATAAACTAACAATTATTGGATAATAGAATTTATCTTCGGGAATAGCATTTACAGGTTCGTATGTTCTAAAGAATGGAGGGCCGTATAGACCAAAAAATCCTTCGGGATAATACTGAGGTATGATAATTTTTTCAGCGATTTCTTTTTTAAATCCGTTCACATACGGAACTCGATCGCCTTCTTCTACAAATATTTTTACTTTCATAAATCCTCAATATAATTGATTAATCTTTTACCCCAGAAGTCTTGACCGGATGCACTAGGGTGTCCGCAGGGTAAAAAATGATCTCTACCTAACTTTAAAGATATTTCGTTGTGCATAACTTCGGTGAGCCACTCTCGACAATTTGTACGTTTTAACATTGATTGGCACGATGGTGGGATATATGTTTGATTGATAATGTCGCTGTTAGTTTTATGATCGATTGGTGGCAGAGCATGGAATAACAACACCGGTATATTATAATGTCTACACATTGAAACTATAATGTGTATCTGTTGTAGCATCTTTGAAATTAGACTATCCTCGCTTTCAGCGGCCATAATGTATCTAACAGATTTTTCTAGATCAGGATCATAAAAATATTCGCTGTTGACTAGTATTCTTTCGTATCGTTGATGTCTAAAATCATAAACTTCAGTGCGCCATAGATTGCTTAAACCAATGATTACAGCATCGCCAGGCTTGTAGACTGCTGAAAATCTACGAGTAGCATTATGGTGATCGTTGGCAAATATACCAATTAAATATTCGTTAAAGGCTCGAAACATTGAATCATTACCACTTCCGGGTATCGCCTTATTATATAATTCAAGGCCGTAATTCATAGCTACTGTGTTAGCCCAAGACAAACTGCTTGGCTTTTCAAATTTTAAATTATCAGCATCTGGAAGACCGTGACCGTAGGTTAACGAATCGCCGAATACAACAAGCCTCTTACAGTTATCAAAATACATATAGTTAATTATCTTGTGGCCAAAAGAAAACCCGCTCGTGTGACTAAGTCATAGAGGAGCGGGCCTTGTTTACTTCTTAGGTGCGTCTTTTGGTGCTTCAGCTTTTGGTTTTTCAACCTTAGGCATTTCCTTAGTAGGTTTCTTGCACTCTGTCTTATCTTTGTTAGCTTCGACTTTGCAATCAATCTTAGAGCTTTTTGGAACTCTAACTTCTACTGTCTTGCCATTGGCTTTAACATCTTTAGTTTCTTCCTTGGCTACTGCGGTACCTGCAAATGCTACTGCTAGACCTACTGCGATTAATAGTTGTTTCATAGTAACAACCTCCTTTCAAAAATATTTATGTCCAAAGTGCATGTCTCACTTTGATAAGACGAATTAACATAGCTTCGTCTTCTGCTTCATATGCTTGTTCAATTTCGTGCGTTTTCTTCAGAGCCGCCTCACCGAACGCACGAAGTTCTGGATCTTTGGCTTCTCCGATAAAACTACCGCCTTCCTCGCGTTTGCGTTCGCAGTATTCACTCCACCCGCTAGCATCGTGAGGATCTGGACGATTACGATAAACTTCGGTCCACCACTTGTAAAGTGCTAGTATTTCTAGGGCTCTTTCGGCCTGCGGAGTAGGTGTGCCAACATTTGGATCGCCTTCTTCCCAGCCGTCGTCAACAGTATGACGAAGCTCGCTTTGCCACTTGAGATTATCAAGACCTGCTTGCGGGCAACGCCAAGTACGCCAACGGAACCAACCAGTGGCCCAGAATGGTGCATTATACTTTGCCTTTTCGGCAGGATCTGCCCAGGCAATGTGCCACCATGCTAGTTCAACTTCTACAAAATCTTGAAGCTCATTGAAAAGACATGGGAGAAAACGGTGCCCAACATCTGACCAAGTACCAGGCTTGATATCCCGAGGATGAGCAGTAAGAGCATGAGTACGAGTAACCCAGCGGTTATTAATATAGTATTTTGCACTGTATAATGTGTCCGGAATAAAGTAAACGATTCGCTGTAGGTAGTCTAAGCCTTCTTCGGCTAGCCACCAACGAATGGGATATGCGGCCTTGGCACGAGCTTCCCATTCGTCCCAGCCTTCACTAGTCTTGGCTCCGCCCTTAGTGGTGCCACGAAGCCAGTCAGCAAACTTAGAGCAGGTCCAATAGTGATTACGCATTTCAGTCTTTCTTTCCGCCAAACAGTTGTAATAGACTTAAGAACAAGTTGATAAAATCGAGATAAAGTGTTAACGCACCCATTACCTCAGCTTTACCGTCATTGTCGTAACTGACAATTTCTCGAATTTTTTGTGTGTCATAGGCAGTTAAGCCAAGGAACACAATAACAGCAATAGCACTAATAACCATTTGGAATACAGTACTGCCGATAAAGATGTTAATAATACTAGCAATGATAATAGCAATCAATCCAATGAACATGAATTGCCCGATGCTATCTAGATTCTTTTTAGTAAAATATCCGTAGAAGCTCATGACACCAAACAATACTGCGGCACTCATAAATGCGCTTACGATACTACCCATGTTGTAAACAGCAAAGATTGTAGCGAAGCTCAAACCCATCAGCGCGGCAAACCCGTGTAAAAAAATTTGTAAAGCAGGCTTACTCATCTTTTCCATAGCAACGCTAACACCTAGAATCGCAATCAACGGTGCAAAAATTACAATCCATTTCATAGCACCAGTAAAGAAAAACTCTAAAAGTGAAGCATTAGTGCCAACGAGATAGCTGACGATCATACTAGTTAGAACAGCCAGGCCCATGTGGCTGTAGACTCGGCCCATAGCCGAATTAATTTCTGTAGCTGACCTATAGGTTACTGCGTACATTTTATTCTCCTTTATTCATTAGTGGCATCCACCACTTATACATATTTAAATACACTTCGATCCATGCTGTATTATATTGACAGTATAGATTCCAAAACTCAATATATTGAGCAGTGGTATTTGACAACGGTTGTCCGGTACAGTTCATCGATAACTCCTGTTTAAAATCGGTTGAAATCTTTCAATAAATGCTAATTCCAAACAGCTATAAGTCTGTTTTGTAAAAGTGTTAGTGTAATAGATCCAGCGTTCGCCGTCAACATCTCTAACATCGTCTACATAAAACTCAGTCTGATTTGGACTTTGCCATAATTCGTCTCTGTTAACTTTCATTTTAATGCATCCATCATTTGGTTCTTAGCCTCTTCTTTGACTTCTTGTTTGTGGATAGTCTGCAATCCACGAAACATTTCTTCAACGACGTGTATGATAGCGGACTTACCATCTTCTGTCAAGTGACTATACTCCGGACTTACTGTGCTTTCATGCCAGACTCGAGAATTTTGACTAAGTTCTAACAATGCTCCGTAGAGCATGTCTTTGTGCATTGACCGACGTATATCAAATTTTCTCGCCATTGGCAAACCCTCTAAAATGTAAGAAGCGCGGAAAGCGTAGAGAATAGCTTCCATCTTGATTTTGCGTGATCGCGTCAGCACGGACTTCCACAATTTGTCCAATAAGGGCTTCACGATCATTCCAAAAAGTATCACGGTCGGAATCACTAAAGCCAGACCCGCAATTAACTCTAATCCACTTATTGTCATCTTCACCCTCACAAACTAATGCACCCAATTTACCTACATTACGACCGGTGCCTTCTTCAACTGCTGTGACGGCAAGCGATACTTCAATGAAGGGTTTAAGTTTAAGCCAATTAACAGTTCTTTTACATTCGTATGGAGCATTAATGTCTTTAATCATAATGCCTTCGTAACCACCTTCAATGGCCTGAGCATTAATTTCTTTAAATCTTTTTGCCCCTTCTTCTGTACTAATATTAATAATTTCATGACTCAGTACAGTAACATTAGGTAACGCATCTGCATGTTTCAAATGCCATTCTTGAAGATCCGTTGATCTTTGCAGTTGAGGACTGCGATACTTCCCAGCTTCAAACGCTGATAACGGTAACATATCAAACAAATTTAAAACAGCATCATTGGCTTTTACATTACTCTTTCGATGTACTTGTTTCATTAGATCTTGAAAACTGGACGACATAACTTCGCCGTCTAGGACCATAGGCTCAGTAAAAGAATCTGCGACTTTAGAAATTTGATCTTTGATCAATTCAAAGTTTACCAACTCTTTACCATTGCGACTAAATTGATCAACACGCCCATTTGGATAGACAATAGTAATAACCCGAACACCATCGAGCTTGACTTCAATAAGTTTTTCCCCTCCAACCTTGCTTTCATGATTAGCACTATCATGAGCAAGCTGGCAACTAAAAACAGGAACTGCATAATTTGGATTTTTCTTTTCTACGACTTTGTTAACGGTCTTTTCTGAAACACCGCAACGAAGATCTTTAATAAGGATGCGACGATACCAGCCATTCCACTCTGCCTTAGTGGCAGTGTTCATCAATGCCTCAACGGCACTCCGAGCAACGTTACCGGTGAGTTCACGATTAGCCAAACGCTTAACAACACTAATAAAACCATCCCAAGGTATCCCAGTACCATCTTCATTTGTTTTCTCCGGAATTTGTTTGAGTCCAAACGTGATCATTGGATCTAGTGCGAGTCTGCAACCCTCGAAGAACTCATCGTTCTTCTGGGTCATTTGGACTTCGATAATCGCTTCTTTGTCCAACCGACTATTATGAGTTTCAAGTGCTGAAATAACGTACTGACAAGGGTCGCTCATTTGTAATCCTAGTATTTTTGCAATACTAGTATTATACAGGAAACAGATTAGTATGTCAAGTAGTCAGTGGTCTTAAATGGCTTACCTCGTTCGGCATATTCCAACTGACTCATGATTTTTTTCTTCATTTGACGGACTTTTGGGTGGTCATGATTGTATTCAAATGCTTTCATGAATCTCCCCCAACCATTTGGTCTTACTCTTTTTTGAACATTACTGTCTAGATATTGTCGTATAGCACTGGGATCCATGCCAAACTTATCAATCATATCCTGTGCTAGATTAAACGAGTGGGCACCCATTTCATCTCTATCACCATAGTACTCTTGTTCTTTGCGTTTTCTTGCATAGTAGGCAGTACTTTGGTAACCTGGAATAGCTTTGAACTTTCTAGCTCTAAACTGTCTAGTATGAATAATCTCGTGCAAGACAATATCTGCGAAAACGGTACAGATTCTTTCAAATCTGTAATTACTCATCTTCATAGTTAAAGCATTTGGCGGGTATGCTAGTTGTAGCTCTATGAATTTGCTTTTACCTTGTCGATCATAGTCAGAGTGATAAACACCACCAATCCACATTTCACCTTTTCTCACGGGAGAAAATCTACTGCTAGTGACTTTAATAGGTATATGAGACTTAACGTGTTTGCTAATGATCTTGGTTATTTCAGCAAAGGATAGGCGTCGATCTACAAGCTCAGGTTTCAGCTTATAGAACAGCGAATACAAAGCATTTCGATCTAGTAGACTCCAATTAAAACCCTTGCGAGCCATAGTACACTCCTAGTAATTGTATTTATAGTGTACTAGGCTCATGAATTAACTGCGCATATTATGGGCGTTTTTCAATGACTTTGTCAGCCAACCCATATTTTACAGCTTCATCCGCACTTAAAAACGTATCAAATTTCATGTCATTGAACAGTTCTTCGTAGGTTTTACCTGCTGTATTGTGTTTAACATACAGTTCTGTTAGACGTTTGTTAATGCGTTGGCTTTCTTCGTAGGTGCGTTTAGCATCTTCGAACTGTAGCTCTTGCACGTGAACTGACCCGCGAGTACCCGGAGTACCGGAACTAACACGATGGATCATCGTACGACTTTCGGGAAGGACGAAACGCTTGCCCTTAGCACCCGCTTGTGCTAGAAAACTGCCCATGCTACATGCCTGTCCTAGAACGATCGTAGATACAGCGGGCCTAATAAACTGCATAGTATCATAGATGGCTAGGCCAGCAGTTACGCTACCGCCTGGACTGTTAATAAAGAACTGTATGTCTTCAGTGCCCTGGCTTTCTAAGAACAACAACTGAGCAACAATGATACTAGAGCTGTGTTCATTTACATCAGTATCTAGCATAACAATGCGATCTTTAAGTAGTCGACTGTAAATGTCATAACTACGCTCGCCACGAGCTTCTTGCTCAACAACCATAGGTACTAAATGTGGCATATTAAATCCTCTTGAAGTTAAATTTATAAAGGTTATAGAAATGCATATTGTCGATTCTATCCGCTGTTCGATAAGCCTGTAGATGAACTGTTTCGGATTCTTCTAAGAATTTCCTAAACATTTCCATCAACGGGTTGGCCTGATCAATCGCTATACAAAATAAGTAGGTTTGATCAGTAAACCAGAATCTTTCAATTTTTCTTTTCTGTTGTCTAGACACTGTGCTTTTTAAGAATGTTAGAGATAAATCTTCTTTGGAAGCATTAGTGCCGTATCGAATAGATGGCACATCTGTGGTATTATATTTTTTGGTAAATGTATCGTAGATCATGTCTTCTTCATAGAAATATGGTAGCTTAAAATATATACCACAGTCTTTGTCAGAACAAGATTTAATTCTATTTTCTAATAAGTTGATAAGACGTCTACGATAGTCGCTGAGGTTCCCGCCAGACATGGCCTTCCAGAAGTATTTTTTTGTGTAGTACTCTCGAACCTTTTCGGCGTAGACTCTGATGTCATCTGTGATAGCATCTAGAGTTTCAGGATCTTGAAGGCCAGCAAATGGTTTGCCCTCGTCTGATAATTTTTTTGCGGCACAGGCTAGTACTAACGGATCTTCTTTGAAATCAGTACTGCGTTCTTTAAACACTGACAGAGCTTCAAAGTCGAATTCGTCTTTTCTAGCCTGAATCTGAGCAAGTATATTAGTCATCGATCGAATCCGTGTTTAGTTTGGAACCGTTGATTAAACCAGCAACCATTTGAAACTTTTCAAAAGCCTTTTTAGCCGCAGGATTACGATCTAGCTCGTTGTCGGGTAAGAAAGTTTCTAGCCAGTAGTAGGGCAAGCGGCGAGGATGAGCACCAAACTTTCGAGGTTGGTGAAACTTACCTTGTTCCCAAAGTTCAATACTTGCTGAACGGAAACGGTCCTCATCCTCGTCTGTGTATCCTGCCCACTCTGGATGACTACCAGCAAAGAAGCCTCGCATCATGTTGCCATCACTGCCGCCGCCATAGCCCTGCCAAATGCTTTCCCACTGTTTGTCATTGTGGGGATCAAAATCTGTACGAGCAACAATGACAAGAACATCTTCGATGTTTACTTTGCCATCGACAATATCTCGGATGCATCGGCTATAACTAAGTCCAATTTTCATTTGATTACTTCTTTCTGTTTCGGTGTTACAAATATAGGGCGACCTTCTTGTCTAATAACATCAGCTAGACCTTGTGGATCTTCTTTGGCTATCTCATCCAATTCGTTTAAAGATAATTCAGAATCGAACGCCCAAATTTCTGGAAAACGCTGTGGATTAGCCTGTGCCCTAAGTATAGCATATCTCGGTATAGGGAAGTCAAGAGCAGTTCCTTTCAAAGTGGCCCACATCGATTTCTTTTCATGTTGGCTAGCATCAAATATCCACTCAAACCCTAGAGTATCAAAATATGCTACAAAAGAATGAGGCATGTTAACCTCTTGAAGAAGTTTTAGTTACGGTTACTGTAGGACCATTACTGACAAAGCTCAATGGGCCAGCCTTGCCCTCATAGACTCTACCGTTCCATGTTAGAAGGAGTTTTATACTTCGATTAAGAGAAACAGTGAGATTTCTCTTATCGTTGAAGGCTAATATCTCTGCTATGACTTTATTTCCATTGTCTTCGCAGATAACTTCACAGGTATCACTAACGTATGTTTTCATTCTTCGTCTCCTAGACTATAGATGTTACCTTCATTCTTCACCAACTTGACCCAATGCTCAAAGAAAGTTTTCAGCTCTAATTGCGCTTCTTGACTAACAGTTTCATCAGGCATAGACTTCTTTAAAAATACATCAACGCCCATAGACAATGCGTCGACTATAGTAACATATGACCAGTAGAATTGCTTAGATCCTTTATAGGTCATGATCATGCTTTGGCTTTCTAAAGGTTCGTCTGGATCATAAGGACATTCTGCGTCCCAGATCGATACACCATTTTCATCTATCAAGCCGTTCATAGAGTAAACCGAACTTGTTTGATTGAATCCCAACGGAAACTTTTCCAGTGTTTTGATTCTAGATCGTAGACTGGACAGATCTCATCATTAGGTTTCTTTTCTCTTTTAGGCTCTAGACTTTCGACGATTGGTTCTTGTGGAATCAAAGAGGTATTGGTAGTACACTCCATGACTCGTTCAGTGCCGTCTTTTTTAGTAAACGTCACTGTTACAGGACCAAAAGCTAAATGGCCTTTGAGCCATTTTTTAAAAAGTTTTAGTTCTTTTTCAGTTAATTGATTAGGCATTTTTGTTTTCAATTCGACTTCTAAGTTCTGCATTTTCTTTTTCCAACGCTTCTACTTTATTTGCCAACATATGAAACAATTCGCTAATGTTTTTAGCAGATGAGCGAAGTATTTCTGCGATATCAGGTTCCATTTAAATCTCCAAAATAATGTTAGGGTTCCAGCCAGTTTGCTCGCTGTAACCGTCGTTTTCGTAACCACGTGGGTTACATACAATACGAGTCTCACCGATCATGTAATCAAAAGGATGATGAGTATGCCCGTGTGTCCACAGTTTGATCTGCGGATGATCCAAAATAAACTCGCTCAAGTCACTGTGATAAGCACCGTTCATTAAGCTGTCATGTGCATACTGCGGATGAATGCTTTGAAGGCTTGGGCTGTGATGCCCTACAACAACAAATTTTTCATCGTGCTTTTCTGAAATCACACTCTTAATGTAGTCAAGTGTTTGACGATGGCGAACTACAGTATCTGCAGGCTTCAGGTTAGTGTAACCTTTTTCATCGTTCTTGATGATACGGAAGTCGTTCATCATGTCGCGAACAGCATGAAGTGTAAGCGGATCGCCTTTGTTCATGTTAGTCCATAATGTACCACCGACAAACATAACGTCGTCAATCTTTTTGCAGTCACGCTCTAAGAAGTAGACATTAGGAAACTGGGCGCATTCATCTCTAAGATACTGTATACCCTTGACCCATTTGCCGTGATAAAATTCGTGATTGCCTGCCACGTAAACCACATGTGGGAATTGAAAGGAGCAACGCTTCAAAAAGTCTCGGAATCTCTGTACCCGTTGTTGTTTACGACCTAAGTCAGCAAACGCACCGTATTCATAGACACTAGGAACGTAGGGGTGGTCATGCAGATCTTCGGCAACCATGATATCGCCAGAGAGGATCAGAACATCACAATTTTCATCGTTTTTGATGTTGATGTCCGAAAACTCTAAATGTAGATCGCTGACTAATTTGATTTTCATAACTTTTCCGAAAGCAAGATTTTACACAACCTTTGATCCTTTTCTGATTTAAATTCAAACACCATATGATCTTCGTAGGGATGATACACAAACCTATGTCCAGGTAGCCCAAAAACTTCTAAAACTTGGGCACAGGTTTCATTCCACCAAAGATTATTCTGATTGTTCCATTTAATTATAACAGGATAATCAAAAGTTGTCAAGTTATTCGTCCTGATACGGCTCCACATTTTCTTCTAAAATAGCACTATCGCCATAACCGTTAGCATCTACTAGATCAATCTTTACAGGACCTAGAATGGCCACATGGTCGTCTTCTACTTCCCAGTTATGTTCACCGTCGTAGATCCAACCTGTACCGCATCGTCCATTTTCATCTTCTTTTTCGTAACGTAAGATGGCTTCGATTTCTTCCTTCTCGGCATCTGTAAAGCCATCGCTAAATTGTACATGAACAGCAATAAGGTCGTCAAGATCACATCCCCACCCTACTTGCGGATTACAATGTACACGATCTGTTTCAAACTTCCAAACAGGTTCGTCTTCTGGTCGGAATCCAAATCCCCAACGCCATGTTTCAGTAACGTCAAAACCGCGGATAGTACCGTCAGGCATACGTTCAAAAACGTCTACAAAGTATTCAACGCTTTTCTTTTCTAGAGGAGTGATGCGATAGAGCTTTTCCATTTATACCTCATTTGGATTAAAGTTTAGTCCCCGCCACTGCGTAATCTTAACAGTTAAGATACCAGTCTTCCAATTTTTACCATCCCAATCGGCCATTCTAGGACCACTGTGCGGCCATACAGCACCCTCAACTAGAACTTCATACTGGCCGTTGTATGCTGGTTTAACATCTTTATCGAACCAGTTAGTCTTTTGATCTTCCCAGATCTTTTCAAGTTCTTCGCCTGGGCTCCAATCAAACCCGCTATCTTTTGCTTCGAGTGGTTCTCCGCATTCTGGACAGACCATTTCGTCATTGTCATTGTAAGATACTTCGTCCACAGAGCCTTTCCAATCGCATTGAACGCATTCGTAATCAGCTGAACTTTCATCGTTATCATCTTCATCAGCGTCGAATTCTTCGGCTTCGTAGACTTCTTCATCGCCACCGAGGATCCATTTGCTTTCAGCCCATTTACCGGTTGTGGAGTAGCCACCAGAGCCGTCTAGTTCTTCACCGTCATATTCTACAAAATTAACAATATGCCAACCGTCGCAGGATTCAAATTTTATGACAAGTTTCTTAGGATCAAACGGTTGCGTAAGTGTAAACTCGCAATCAAAGAAACAACCTTTTTCGCCCGAGCCTCCCCAGAACGCGACTTCACCTGGCTCTAGGTCATCAAAGTCAACATCGCTGAATTGTTCAACAACTACTCCTGAATCTTCTAAGGAACTCCATCCTAGATCGTGTTCCCAAATAGTATTACCTTTATCATCGGTAATGGTAATGGTATTTAGGTCGGAAAGTTCAGGCCCAGATGCGTGAAACATGCCGTTGCATTCATATGCACTACCAGCAGGAAATGGTTGCATATCGTCCGGAACTTTCATACCGTTATCCCAGTCGCTGGCATATTCTCCAATGTCTAGTTTACGTTCTTTAAAGTATTCGTAGATTTTTCTTTCAACACGACCAGCATACGATTCTCCACCGTATCCTTGGATAAGCATCTGCACCTTTATTGGCGTAAATTTTAATATTTCAATCAATTCTTCTTTTTGTTGTTTTGTAGCCATAATTCCTCCTATTGGACAGCCTTTACATAGTTGAGCCTAGTTTGAAACTTTTTTGTTAACCAATGAACGCTGTGTTCTTTTACTTTGGCTTTTACAACTACACAATCACCAACAGTCAACGGTTTTTTTGAAAACCAACTGACTAACTTATTGTCAATGATAGCATCAACATTCCAAGCATCAAAGTTTTTTGAGCGAACACACTGCAATATTTCGCAGTCTTTGTCAAGGACCCATTTGTCCACTTCTTCGATATATTCATTGATGACTTCTTTGGTTTTCTTTTCAATTGTGTTTCTAGAAAGGTCTCTTAGCCAAACGCTAGGTAGACAAGCAATATATCCAATTTTGCTAGCAGGAACTTCCTCGTTGAACAACAGAGTATTAACTTCTGTTTGGAATTCGTTGTCGCCTTTGATTGCACTAAACATAAGGCGCCGAAAATACTTTTTAATTTCTTCTGCTTGAGCCTTATCGCAGTCTTGGATGAAAATAGCCTGTGGAGAGAATTCAGGCGAAGCACCACCTTTGAAAATTCCAAGAGCAAATTTAATTAAAGTTTTGTTGTCGTGCTTGACGAACAAGAATTTGCCTTCATTATCGAAGACGCTTTCTGCTTCTTTTATATAGGATTTGTTTTCGCGCTGTGCCGCACAGGCCAACTCTAGTACTCGTTGAGTAGGAAAATTTTGGCTCATTTGTCGCTTTCAAAACTGTTGAACGATGCTTAATTATAGTAGAAAACGGCAGACTTGTCAATGTCAATTAGATTCAAATATACTTTTTTGATTAGTTTTCGAATAACGGGATGATCGATGCTTTGGAATTCTCCAAAGTAAGAAAGCAAGTTTGGGCTAGCATAAAGGCCTTTTGGACGAATTTGTGCTAATTGGCTAGCACGATGCAGATATTGTATGCTACGAGTCCTTCCTAGGTTTCTTATAAGTTCGATAGCGATACTTAGAGCATACGCATCGATTTCATCCGGATCTCCTAGGTAGCTTTTGTTAGAAGATTCATCTAGCAGATATGTGTTAGGACGATATCGACGCTTTCGACCTTGTTCTTGATGTTTGAACTCGTGTACAACCGCATCATAAATTTGAACCAACAGCTGGCTAGCCTGTTCAAATTTAAATTCAGCATCTTCGATATTATGGTGTACAAACACTTCAATGGCACACTCGTGATTTCGATCTTCTTCTACATCATAATATGCATTAACGTAAAATTCATTTGGTTCTAGATTCGTTTCTCTTCGAGAAGTTAACTTGATATCTAAATTTTTACGTTTAAATTCTTTTCTTATTTTTGATAAGATGCTACGCAAGCTCGAGCCGTGGCGTACCTTAGACATTACCTGTACGCATATTTCACGAGTAGCGTAGAGAATTGAGTTCACGTTACAACCTAAAAACGATTCGCCCTTTAGTCAGATCGTAAGGACTAACTTCCATTTTTACTTTATCACCCAGGATGATTTTAATCTTATGCTGTTTTAATTTGCCGCCCATATAACAAAGCAGTTGATGTTCTGTTTGTTCTACCTTTACTCTAAAAGTAGAGTTGGGCAATACATCTGTGACGATGCCTATGAGTTCTAAGAGTTCTGAATTTTTAGCCATGTTTCTTGATAGATATAGCACCATCTTCAACAGTGATATCTAGAGTATCTCCTTCCTTCCAACCCATTTGTTCACAGAGCTCCGGGGGCAATTTCATAATGACATTGTCTGGGTCGCCTGGAATTTCTTCAAAAATTTCTTCAGCCAAATATGTAGTTTTCATAGTAGTATATTTACTTTAAAGATGCTATAATTCTACAGTATGTATCCTTGTTAGTCAAGAACCTTTGATGAACATGGTTTCTTAAATTAAATATTCAATGATAAATTATCAAAAAATACTCAAAGAAGGTGTAATCATTTCTAGTTCTGGAACTAGCGGTAAGCCTAATGATTTTTATCAAACAACTGATAAGTTGATATTCGCCAATCAGATAGCTTTACAAGCCCAGCACATTACCAAACAGAGTAGAATATATACCTGCTGTAAAATAACTCATGCCGGCGGATTGTTAGCTCAAACTTTACCAGCGTTAAGCATTGGTGCTCATGTTGACATAGAACCATTTAATGCCTACGAGTTTGTAAAAAAGATTAAAAAATACACCCATACCCACATCACTCCGCTACACGCCAAAGCAATAATGTTGACCAAAGGTTTTAAAACTTTAGATTTGTCTGGTGTGTGGGTCACCTGCGGTGCTGACCCTGTGACCTGGGATATCATAGAAGCCTTTGTTGACCGAGGAGCAACTTTTATGACTAACTGGGGTATGAGCGAAGTTGGGCCTATAGCCATTAATACTGTGTTTACTAGTCTAGCACAGGTAAAAGCGATCAAAAATATTTCACCAACTGATTCTACCTTATTAGGTAATACATTCTGGTGTGACTGGAAGATAGTTAATAACGAGCTAATAGTTAGAGGTGGCTTATCAATTTTTAATGGCTGGTATCCAACTAAAGACCTAGTAGTTATGAAAGATGATTTTATGTTTTATCAAGGAAGGACTAACAAGGATATTGATCTATGGGCGCCGAGAAAAGGTTAATAACAACAATCTACGATAGATCTCAAAAAGAAGATTTATTAAAATTTTGCAGTTCGTGTGACCTTGCAGGTTATGCTAACAATCGTAGTCTACAAAGCATGAAATTAGATTGGTGTTTAGATCTTGGCGGCGCATTTTATACCAGCAGATTAGAAAATGAAATAATTTCAGTTAGCGGATGTCATCCTCTGAAAGGAGTAGGCTCAGATGTCTATAGGATACTGTTTAGAGGTGCAGAACTTCCGCAGTATAAAAACTATCATGGAATAATGAGCAAAACACACATGGGATCTATCCCATTCTTTTATCACGTTCCTTTACAAATCAAATACGGGCAAGAAGTAGGATACAAGAGGTTTGTAATCACTACCAATTGGACTAACAGTATATCCTCTATGGAGAAAAGCCATAGGGTGTTTAATCTTTTAGAAAGGCAAGGTCTTGTTACTAAGCTAGTCGATAAAATGACCTTGTTTTATACAGAACAATCTGTATGGGAGTTAAACCTTGACGTTTACTTTAAATTAAGAAAAGAATTTAAGGATAGGCATGGATTATAAAAACAGTGATCGTTTATTGTTTATCTGTGCTAGTGCTGGCAACGGCGGCCATCGGCTTGGTAGGATAGTATCGTGTGCAGAAAACGTCTACTGGTATTCACACGTTAATAATGGATTACACCCCTGGGCTGCCGAACGTAATAACATTATTAAAGGTAAAGACATTAGTCAATATCATTATGATAGATTATTACCATCCGGTGTTGTTCCGTTAGTTGGAGAAAGAGTTGAAAAATATTGGTCAGAGGATGACGTGGACTATTATTACTCTGTCGTGTGGCCCAAGCTCATGCAGTCAGCTAATGCTGATCAGATTTTAGAACATCGTTATCTAACGTGGGTGTTACACGATGCTCCCGAAAATGTTCGATCTCGATTTCCTAATAGTAAGATTATAAACTTAATAGATGATGATGTTGATAGCGTTGCTTTAAGATATTTTCAAACAACCTCTCTGTTTCCTGCAAAGATAGAAAACACGGATATTAAACCAAGCAGTTATCTATCCAATTTTTCAAAATTAATTAAAGACATGGAAACAAAAAATCTAAAACCTTCTATAAGAGATTTATGGTGCTTCCAAAAGCATAATGAATTTTTTTATAATCCCATTTATGATCAAGAATATCTTAGAGATATTAAACTGGAACTAGCAGATTTAGACGCCAAAAAAAATAGCCCAGTAAGTAATTCATTGTCACTTACTTGGGCTAGGTTAGATGTTGGGTCTATTGAATCGTACCTTGACTCTAGATTAAATGAAAACTTCAAGCATTTAATTTAACAAGACCTATTTTCATATATTCTTGTTTAAGCTCAAGATTTAAATTTATACTGTTTTCCTCTAACAAGAATCCACCAAAAAATTCCATCGACGGCTGATACTGAGTCTTTAATTCATTGTAGATAGTGTTAGTTTTATCAATAAAATTCAACCAAGCAGTTTTATCTGCATTTATACTGTCTTGAAATTTTTGATAAAAGTTTTCTAATAATTCTTCGGGTGAAATTAAGTCTGTATTCTTTTCTAAGAAATAAAGACTAACATCTTGATAGTCTTCAATAAATCGTTTAGCATTTAACAATGCGCCAGGGCCTAGAATAATAACATCCTCGACTGAGGGATTATTGTGAATAAATTTCTTTAATCTTTTATTCCAGCCATCATAGTTATAGGCCTTTGTTTCATCCCAGTTTCCATAACCACCGAATTTAATTTCAATGTGTTTTTCTGATGAATTATTTTTTTCTATTAGCAAAGGCTGGATCTTTTCTGAAACTTTTAAAAAGTTTGCACCAACTGATCCTAAGAATAAATGTAATCTCATATTACTTTCCTTTTGCGTAAATTAACTCTTCGGAGCCATCTTCTTTAACTTGATACGCATCAAAGCCTCCAATCGCATTAGGGCGATACCGCATATCTTTATTTCCACGATTATAAAATTCCCAACTAGACTCTGTCATGTAACCAGTTAGGTGTACGCTGTATCTAGTCTTTGGACTTAGATTAGCAGTACCGTGCGGCATGTCCTGCCAGTTCCAACTAATGCATTCTCCCTTGCGCCAATGACTATAAGTAGCATTTCCTGCGATCCAGATATGCCCCGGAATCCAGTCTTCCATGAAGATTACGAATCTTCTAAGTTTCTCTGGTTTCCATGCAAGTTCCATATCTACGTCACGTATTACGGCATAGTAAAGATCATGATGATACATCAGCATTTGACCAGGACGTTGCATATGAAAGCTCTCATATCCGTAGTCTCGACGAGCACCGGCGTTTGCAGTTTCATAATCTAGGCCAATGAAGTCTGAAATCCTTCTACAAGATGATCGGTCCTCTACTAGAGCACCGTCAAACATGGGAAAGTTATCTAAGTCGATGCCGATCTTTTCAGCATCATTAACCATAGTAATAGGATAGTGACTGCTCATCTCATCTCTGTACTCTGGGGTCCCAGTACGATCAATTAGTGTAGTGGCTCCAAAGTTTCCTTCTTCACCATATTTGATATCCGGTGCAAAGTCTAGACCTTCAAAGATACCTAGTCTATCAATGACGCTGTCGATAGGATCAGGACCAAATCTAGTTTCGTCGTAATTACTAAAGCTCTTAGCTTGTAACCAGCGACTAGGTTTACCTGTCTCAGGATCATTCCAATTTCTCGGTGGTGGTCCTGGAGGTGGCCCCTGAAACTCCATCCACTTGTCACGAGCCTTTTCCCACTCTGCTTGTCGAATGGTTAAATCTCTTTGCTTCTCAACCCATTCATCGTGGGGTATAATTCTTATTAGATTTTTACTCATTATACGATATCCATTATAGCTACTTTAGGTGCATCAACGAAATTAGGATATGCCTGAGGTTTTGACAATGGAGGTATGTTAAACCTCTTTTCTAACCATACACCGTCGTGATCATAGTCATACCATTGAACATTTTTTCTTGTTCCAAATTCCATAATTAGTTTATTTTCTTCTTCGATTTGTTGTCGCATTCTTTCTGTGTTTTCATACCAAGTGTAGATAGGATAGTCAATGCTCCAGCCTCCCATCTTATACCACCAGTCTTCTGCTTGTACGGGATCTCTCCATACTAGCATGATAGAATGTCCTTTACAGTTATCCCATAGCCAATCTAAGTTATATGAAAACCAGTGACTTTTGATTAGCTTGTAAGGTGCAAGGACATCTCTATAAGGCTTTAGGCACTCTTTGTAAAAATCATCAACGGAAGAATATTTTCTAAGATCATCAAAATCCTCACCGTACTCGTGATAAGGACCAAAGTACATGCCTTTATGTGTAGTTGCCTGCCAGTTTTCTGCGATCACAGTATATTGTGATTTATGTTCTTCAGGTAAGTTATAACTTCTTTGTCCAACTTCATCTGAGTTGTCAAACTTATCTTTAAATGCTCTCTTGAATCGCTGGCTGATCATGCTCCATGCTGAACCAGGGCATCCTGCTACGAAATGAAATTTTAAATCATTAATAATCATCGCTGTTCTACTTTACAGTTATACGGATCAATTTTATATTTTTTTAGCTCGCCCGGTTTTTTATACCACCATGCCATGCGTGTACTTCTAACTTCATTAAAAGCATCTAACACTTCTTCAACAAATGGACCTTTGATAATCTCTAGGCTGTGATCATTGCCGATATTAATAATATCGTCGTCAGTCCAGATGTAGTGAGATTCTTGATGATGGTATGAAGAAACAGAATCTCTCATAGTCCTCATCACGATATAGCCGCCAGGTTTGACCCAACTTACAACTTTAGCAAAGTGTTTTTGGACTAACTCTCTAGTACCGAATTGAATACTACCTAGGGCTAGAACTACATCTGCTGATTCGAGTCTAAAATTAATATCCTCTATATTAGATACGATATCAACAAAGGGAAAAGGTTCTTGATCAAAACCGATGATGTTTTTAATGTGTCCCTTGAAACGATTATGACCACATCCGACATCAATAACTAGGTCAGGGTCCAAAGCATTTACTTCATCGATAAGATTAAATCCGGTGTGCTTGTAGTGTTTCCAGGCTTTCCATCCTGCCCACGAACTTGGATTAAATTTATCTGCTAGATTAGTATTTAAAATTGACATTAAAAGTTATACTCGCTTACAGTGATGTCTAGTGTATATCTAAAATTTATCTCTTTGTCTGGGCGACCTTCTAAAGAACTGATATAGTTAGTTAGCTCATCGTTGGCTTTGGTAACTCCCCATCTATCTCTAAAATACTGTTCTCTAACAACATCTATCTTGAGATTGTTTTCTTGTACAAACTTTCTAGTATAATAGTTTTCCTCTAGAATCTTTGCTTTTATCGTATCCGGATCTTTGTAGTATTCACTGTAATTCGGATAGGTAATCTTTTCAAATCCCCCAGCTTTCATCCATGACCAATAACTAATACTGTCATCTCTCATCACAACAAGTATTTTACTTTTTGGAAAAGTGTTTTTAATGTAGTTGAGATTTAGAGCAAATTGATGACACTTAATGATTCTATATTGATCCCAATTTTTATCTTTATAGGGCTTTTCAATCTCGTCGATAATTTCTTGTTTCGAAAGTTTATCTATTTCGTGAAATCTTTCGCCTATGCCGTTGCCTTGTCCCCAGTACGCTCCTTGATGGCTGATGCCTGAGAATCCAGTGTCGTAGTGAGTATAGGTCTTAGACTCGTCGTAATCAGAGGTATTGATATTCAGATACGGTGTGTGAGTTAGCACATGAGCAAACGCACTCCATTTAGAACCAGGAACACCTGTATAAAAAATAATTTTACTTTCGTCGATCATACAATAATTTTGTTATTTTTAAGTTCGATTAAAGCCTGTTCAGTTCTCTCTGTTTTGACACCAGTGACTAGTAAGCTGACTCTAGGAGTCAATCCCGAGTTTGCCGAACTATGCGGAACATTTTGCCAGTCAAAGGTATGAGCTTCTCCGGCTCTCCATTGTTGGTAAACAAAATTACCATATTGGTTGTAATGACCCTGATCCCAGTCTGTGAGCATGATCATTATTCTGATCACTCTGTTGGGATCGCTAGGATAAAACTTTTCTAATTTATCTATATGTTTAATAAAAACCTGTCCAGGCCATTGTACATGAACCCTACTTTCTTCGTTGAAGAGACCAAAGAAATCAGTGATTTTTTGAAATACTGGTGCTAGGTTGTATTCGAGATTTGAAAATACCATATTAGGATCGGCACCAGCATTGATTAAATCATACTCCTCAGCATCAACGAGCTTGTTTGGCGCACCAGTCTTTGACCTATTCCTCCAAGTAGCGGGTCTAGCAGTTTCAATTGCCTCAGCTATTTCCTTAGACCAGTCTCCGCTAAAAGAACCTAAATGTTGGACTTTGTCCCAGTTAGGATCTATTATGGTGTTGTCAAAATGGTACTTAGATTTTGCTCGTTGTATATCCCAATTACTTTCCATGTATAACCTCTGTTAGACAGGTATTTAATGAAATAAATCTCTGAAGATAAAATAATCACAGACGAAGGTTATTTCAGCACCGATGAACACAGCTAGCCAATAATTCTTAACTAGATCCCATATGCGTTTGATTAACCACCAAGCGGCAAGTACTCGTAAAGTGTAAAGTATATCCGACTTTATATAGTTGAATATATCAGGCAACTCTTGCGCATTAAAATAGTGACCAAATACGAAAGTGTCGTAGGCAAAACTTAGCTGAGCCATAACAAATACTGCCGCATAGTACGGCAAGTATTTGTTTAGGATTTTTACTATGGGTCCACTGACTATGAGCCTATAGGAAACATAGATAATGTTAGTAAGTAATAATTCTATCAAGTATAATTAATCCCTAGATTTTTATGTCTAATACTTCTGTAAATGATATAGAAGGCTACTATAATACATACTACAAAAATAGGACGAGTAAGTAGATCTCCTAGATCGTAGAGTTGCATAGTCTGTTTTGTATAGCTTTCTAATCTCTCAGCGATCACAAAGGTTACTAGTACGGCAGGCCTGCTGATATCAAAGTATTTTAACATAATACCTAACAAAGAGCAAATACCTAATATAGCTAAATCTCGCCAAGTGCCTGTGTACTCCATATTCGCATATATTATGATAGCGATGATAACTGAAGCATAGATCCAATACGGTACACTTAGAAGTTTGATTATAAACTTCATCAAGAATATACTAAAAATAGCCACTAGTATGGTTCCGCCAACAAATCCTAAAACTAAACTCCACGCAAATTTAGAATCAGATATTAGTTCGGGACTACCTAACTCAATACCAAAATACATACAGATGGCCATCATTATAGCCGCAAAGGGTGCGGCCGGAATCCCAAATAGCACAGTAGGTATTAGACTTGAAACTTTCTGTGCATTATTTGCCCCTTCACAACCTAATAGGCCTTTGGGATTTCCGTTGCCAAATTCTTCATTAGGGTGTTTAGCTTTGGTCGCGCCGTATGCAAGAAAATCTCCGACAGCACCGCCGACTCCGGGTAACAGACCAGTGGCGAAACCAATGACTCCTCCCCGAAACATGTCTTTCCAATTTGTTATACAGTCTTTCATCCCAACACGTAGTTGTTGCCAGTAGTTGTCCAAGGTCACGGTCTGAGACCGCATGCCTTTGAATCCAAAGATTAATTCTGGAAGACCGAACAGGCCTGATATCAAAGGAATTATCTGTACACCTGCTTCTAGATAATCCCAATCAAAGATAAACCTAGGTGCTCCGGTGCTGGGCTCTTGTCCGATTAATCCTATGAATAATCCAATAGCAATAGCTAATACACTTTTATAAGGATTCTTGCTGGTAACGAATCCCACACAGGCCAACGATAAAAACATGAATCCTGCAAATTCCGGTATGCCAAATAACAATATTATTTTTCCGTAAAACGGTAAAAGTGTAAAGGCTAGGATACCGTAGAATACTCCGCTAAAGGTACTGTCAAAAATAGCAATACCTATAGCTCTCCCAGCCTCGCCGTTTTTAGTCATTGGGTAACCATCTATCACACAGGCCGCAGTAGTTGATGCGCCAGGTATTCCGGTAAGGATAGAAGTGTAACTATCAGCACTAGCACAGGCCGCTATGATGCTGGTCAAAAACACGATACCTAGATAAGGATCTGCTAAAAAATAAGATCCAAAACTAAAGACAGTGATTAGGGCTGTGGTAACACCAGCTATCGGAATAACTCCTACTAGGAGTCCATAAAGGCTTCCTAGTAGGATCCAGACAAAATATTCCATTTATTATTTTAACAATTCTGGTTTAAACACAGAAGGGAATCCGTAGGCTTCTTGATTCCACTTTACTGCTGTTTCTAGTGACTTTTTAGTGATGAGCTTTTCTAACTCTCCGATGACCTTGTTACCGTCGTTACCGATGATCCAAGGATATTTTCCTGTGTCTTTTTCTAGAGCGGCTACTGCCTCAGGGTCTGTGATCATCTTTCTAAGAGCAGAGCGAAGTTTTTCTGTGTTAGGATTACCTTTGTTTACCCAAAGAGATTTTTGAATAACGTCACGCCAGTTACGTGTGAGTCGATACGCTTCATACAATTCTCCTTTCGGATACTCACCCCACACTGACTTGTACTGTTCTTCAAATTGTGTGTTAGGGAAGTTAGGGTCGGCGATTTGTTTTTTCTTTGATAAATCGTAGATACCATGTGTGAACCAAATAATGTTCTTTGGATCTGCTTTTTCACCTGTGTAGTGCTTGATCCATGCCGCGGCAGATTCTCTAGTAGTGTTAAATTCACCCCTCATGAATCCTAAGCGTCTTTCGTTGCCTTTAACACCGTTGACCCATACGATACGTTTCTTAAAACATGCTAGGTACGCATCGGTGCTAGGCTGTGGTCCACAGGCCATCATAGCCATGGCCATACCGTCGGGTTCAAGTCCCGAACCACCAGCAACTTTAAAGGTTCCTGTTTTATCGTCAATGTCTTTGTTTTTCCCTACTACGATATCTAAGTTCATCATTCCAATGCTGTCATATTGGCGGTAATCATAATCAACTTTATCAAGCAAGAAGCTAACACCATTTCCGCCGTGAGCAACCATAATAGTCTTTGGATCGTTTCTTAGTTTATTATGAAACTCGTTAAATCCTGGAATGTCTCTAGCACCCGGAATATGACGAACTACTACTGGTTCATCTGTATACTTGCTCAAATTTCTTGCAACGATTTCCGCCCATACGCTAGTACCTTTTCCAGGCTCCTGCGGAACAATTAATGTGTAATCTGCATGTGCAGTAGCGAATCCAACATACAGTAAGGCCGCAGCCAAGATTTTTTTCATATATTTTTCTCCTTGATAACTATATATGCTTGTGTGATAAAAAATTTCTCAGAAACGGAGATTTTTTCTTAATCACAAAAATATTTACCATAAAGAGGAAATTTTGTATGAATACCAGAATTTTTAAGTTAATCCATGAAAATTTAGAATCTGCTTTTAGTTTGCCCAAGTATGATTCAATTAGGGAAACTCTTTGCGAAAATACCAGGATTGACTTTCTACCCTGGACACCTGCAAGATTTCAAAAGTTTGAAGATCGTATTAAAGAAGAATTACAATTCGACAGCATAGATTTAAAAGGAACCGTTGAAGAGGTTGTTGATCGTTTAGATAAACGATACCTAAATAGGTTCTTTGGAGAAATTTGGAAACCCACCACTGAAGTTTATCAGTACAGCGGATGGGCTTTAGTAGATGCTATCAATAAAGAAAAACCTAAGGCTGTACTAGACTTCGGCTGTGGATATAATCCGTTTAAAGGCCGCATCGAAAATCTTGTGGGAATTGATCCTTACAATAACTGTGCAGACTACATGGTTGACATTTTAGAATTTAAGGTAGACCCAGAAAGTTTTGATCACATTATTGTTTTTGGCAGTTTAAATTTCAACAGTAAACAAGACATCGAAACTAGATTCAAGCGACTCGTTGAAATTTTAATGCCCGGCGGCAAAATGTACTTTAGAGCCAACCCCGGAATACTGTGGCCCAACGGACCTTACGTTGATATATTTCCCTGGAGTTTTGAAATTGCTCATGAGTTCTCTAAAACCTACAATCTGCATCTTGAAACTTTTAAGAAAGACAACAACGATAGATTGTATTTTGAATACAAAAAACTTTAAGATTTTCTAATTTTTTTGTAGTACTGAATTCTTAATGTTTCTTTTCGCTCTTCAGCATCGAAGATTATATCTGTTAGTGGAGTATTGCCTAGGTACTGGTAGCTGTAGCCGAGGTTCATGAGGCGACTTAAAAAAGTCCAGTTTGCCTTATTCTTTGGTCTAAGGATTCGATCTGCTTGTTTAGCTAGATCGATTACTTCTGCAGATGTAGTCCATGCGCTGGTCCAGTCTAAATTTCCGTTAACTTTAAATTGATATTTTTCTGGATTCGATCCGATAGTGCTTGTTCGTGTCACTCCGTAGGGTGCTATCGAAACATTATCAATAGGGGAAGATTTGAGATATTCTATAGTATTCAACATACTGTCTCGAGATTCATAGGGTAAGCCAAATATAATACCTGCACTGATTAAAAAATCAGGATATCTACGTTTAATATCTTCCAGACCTGCTTTGAGTTTATCAGGATGCATTCCTTTACCGATAGCTTTTCCAGCGTCGTGATTAAATGTTTCTATTCCAAAAAAGAAATTTCTAAATCCCATTTCATATAGTAGGTCTAAAGTTCTTGGCTTTGCTATGAGAAGATCTAGCCTAGCATAAGAGGACAATGTTAGCGAGAACGGAAGTTTAGTTATTTCTTTGTGTAACTGTTCAATTTTTTCTTCGCTGTCGTTTATGGTATCGTCTGTGACAAGATACCCTTGTGTTTTAAAAAGATCGTAGTTCCTTTGTATTTCGCTAGCTATTAATGTCGGCGGTTTACAAAAATCCCATAGATCTCGACCGATCAACGGATAATTGCAAAAACTACATTTGAAAGTACAGCCTCGAGAAAATTCTATGGATAGGTGCTCGCCAGGAAAGATTATATCTTCTGGAACATATTCGATAGTACTGGAAATAAAATTATTATAAGGAAATTTACTTTCGTTAAGATATTTTTCTACTTTCTGATTATCTAGCAATGATTTAGTTAGATGAACTGCGGCTGTTTCACCTTGTCCTATCACTACGTGATCAATCATTTTTTCTAGGCTAAATTTATCTGCTTGATGCCCGCCTGCAACAATTTTTGTTTTAGGATTAATAGTTTTTATGAAATCTAGAATTTCCGGAATATCATTTCTACCTAGATAATGTACGTAAATGTTTTTATTTACATCCACCGATTTGGTCATCCTGTTAATTCTACTAATCGAAGGAGAATTGAAAGTGGTAGTAAATCCTACCCACAAGGTTTGATCAGAGATATAGTCTCTGAGAATATTTTTTAATTCTGTAGTTGACCACTGGGTAGCATAATCGATTACTTGGACTGTAAACCCATTGGATCTTAATTCTGAAGCAATTCGAAAAGGTCCTGCATATTTTAGATAGCCCGGTAATGTAACATCAGTTAACAGTATTACTTGCATGATTTCCTATAATAGAAACTAGACAATCTTCGTATCGATTATCAACTTCCTCAATTTTTACATTGAAATATTTATAGACAAAATCACGACCAAAGTGATGCCATACTGCATTATGCTTTCTAGCAAATTTTAAGATGCACTTGTTCTGTTCCATGATGTGAGCTAACATTGTAGTGCTGTCATTGTAAGCACGATAGTCTGGATATTTTATTTGAAAGCCGCCAGCTTCGTGCCACCATGCGTAACTAGTCATATCGGGACGATAGACCAACATGATAGAGTCATCGGGATATTTTTCTTGAATCTGGTCTAGCATGGTGGCCCAGTCATGGCTCTTGATCAACCTAGTTCCGCCCGGTTCCTTCCAAGGCCGATCTAAGTACTCTGGATTATCTAAGTACGCCTCAAACTCCATACCTGTACCAAAGTATGCACCTTTGTGGCCAGTAAATGCATGATGAGAATATTCTTTTTCTGCATCTCTATCAGTGGTATTAAATCCTGGCACATTATCTTCAATGATCTGTGCTATACCACTCCAACGACTTCCGGGTACTCCGGTAAAGAAAATTCTCTTCATTTCTCTTCCTTTTTCTTTTGGCTGTCGCCTGGTGCGATCCTGTAGTTATCTTCTACTGAATCTGCTGTGCTTACTTCAAAGATTATAGAGTTTGGTTGAAGTGCTTCAACTTGATGCGGCTGTAGTGGAGGATTATGCCACACATCACCTTCTTTTAACAACAGCTCTTTTAGCTCGGCAGTCTGTGTATCAATATATCTTAACATAAACTGACCAGCGTTCACAAACCATGTTTCATCTTTTTCTCTGTGAAAATGCATACTGAATTTTGCACCTGGTTTAGTAAAGCACATGAGCTTACCGCAGTATTTGTCAGTGGATGCAAAAATTAATTCGTATCCCCAACCCTTTTCAACATATCCTTTTAACTGTGTCATTCTTCATCCTTAATAACTATCCAACCTAATTTGTATAGATCAGCTTCAATCTCTTCAGTAACTACCGACTCAGGAACAAATTTTTTCTGTTCGTACGGTACATCAATTGAATCAGGAAAATCACCACCGCGGATACCTGAGCAATAATAATCAATGTAGTCACCCTCTTGCCGCATGTCTGCAACAATACCACCAGCATAGCGCCATGAGCATGACCATTTTTCTTCTTTGAGAATAGGCCACATTTCACGCTTGGTAAAGTCGTTGTTACACATAGCCGCATATAAATTCTGAGCGTAGGTTTCGCTAGCTCGAACCTTTTCTAAAATCCATTCTGTGGTTAGGAGATCCCACTCAAGATTCCGCACTCGCGACACTGGGTCATCAAACCTGTGATCATGCTGATTGATCACCTTTTCAAAATAATCAAGATACTCTTCGTTTACTGGCTCGCCTCTTTCTTCCTGTCGCTTAACATAGCCTTCTTTTTGGAAGGTCATTCTTTCTGGGCTTTGAGAAAATTTAGTCATGGCTTATTATATAGCATTTAAATTTTTAGGTCAAAAAAATAGGTGCCGAAGCACCTATTAACTTGCATGCCAAATTTCTTTAAAGCCTTCTTCTTCGGTGGGCATTTCAAAGCTGGCTATCATACTGGCAATAACATGATCCGGAATCTCCTTGCCAGGTCGACTCATTAACCTACGCATTAGTTCCTTGTGTTCAGGAGTCTTAAACACTATGGCAATGTGTTCATAATTGGGCAACATATTAAATTTCTTTAAACGACTTTTTACAGTAGTTGATGTTTGGTCCCAAATTATATCTCTGCCTAGATCACGGTTTAAAATTACTTCCTTGGCCATTAGATCTACAGCAGTGGGCATATAGTCAGTAAACACCTCGCTATAGGTCTTTCCTACTTCTTTAGCATACAATTCTACCCATTTATCTGTGCTAACATAAGCACAGGTCAATGACCATGCTTGGTTAGATACCCAGGTAGATTTTCCACTACCTGGGACTCCTACTAGTTGATAACATTTTGGCATTATACTTTCCTATTCAAAATAAAACCCTTTGAGTAGGCAAAGAATGCCTTACCGGTCCTAATCATTTGTTTGAAATAATATTTACGATAAGACATTCTTTTTCCTTACATTGTAGGTCCGTTGCCGTTGCGAAAGCCTACACTGCCGCCCTCCGCTTCGATACGTGCAATAACATCTTCGAATAAGATAGGTGCAAAATCGGGTGTTTGTTCTACACATACACAATGATAACGAACATCGTTTTCATCGCTGTATAAAACTTCACCAGTCCTTGCATCAACACCACGAGCTTTCTTGACACGGTTAGCGTGTAAGTGCCCGTGAATGTTAACACCAAAACGACCTAAGCTATCGCTATGTACAGGAATGTGGCTTAAGATCATTCCGTTCATAACATGATATGCCCGCAACTCTCTAAAGTATTGACGGTACTCGTCATCTCTAAAGATGTCGTGGTTACCGCGGATCAACACCTTGTCACCGTTTAATCTACGCAAAGTAGACAAAGCCTTACGGTTGATAACAACGTCACCTAAGTGGTAGACCTTGTCTGTAGGCTTGACCCTTTCGTTCCAAGCCTTGACCATTGCTTCGTCCATCTCCGCAGGATCGTCCCAGGGACGCAACTTTGTAACTCCGTCATTTCGGATGAAGCGGCAAACACCTGTGTGACCGAAGTGCGTGTCGCTGACTAAAAATACACTAGGCATCTTGCCCTCCTTTCTTTACCAATCTTCTACACCGGATATTTCAATCTTAACCAGTGCATCTCTATCTTTAACTTTCATATCCATAGTTAGTGTCATTACACTACCAATACCACTAGAAGTATCTGATTCTAGTTTATAAGATTTAGCATCAGAAAATTCATTCATAACTGCTAGAATCTTTTCAACCTCTTGTTTTGTAATATACATTATATGTCTCCTTCTCTCTGCGGAGGCACCCAAATCTTTTTGTTGCCTAGTTCATCATATTCAAACGGCACACCGTTGATGGTGTGCGGTTCTTGTTCGTCGTAGGTCCAGCCCAAGACCTTCATCATCTTATGCTTGACCATCAAGTTAGGACTACGGTAGGATTCTGTATCCTGAAAGCCCATCATAACGCCAACTTCACAGACAGCACCACTACGGCATACACCTGCCACACAATGGACGACTACATCCATGCGCTTTTCTAGAGCATGTTGTAGCAGTCGAACCAATTGCTCTGCCTGTGTGTCAGTGACTTTAAATTCTTCACCCCAAGTATCATTGGCCTCGAGATCAAGAAACTCAAACTTATGAACTTCCTTAAACTTGTGCAGAGGAGTAGGAAACTCCATAGCAGGATCCACAATTTGAATCAGCATACTATTCTCGCCTACACGGACATGATGTCCTTTGGGAATGTCTGCTAAGGCTACGTTTTGAATCCACGGCATTTTCTGTTTTTCCTCTCTACGTTTATGGTAGTAAATTTGTTTGGCCATATTCATTAGAGAACTCGTTCTTTCTTTACACGGCCGATACGACTAGCTTTATTCCAATCATACACGACGCCGTCTGGACATACACCGTTCTTAACAGAGTCTACACCAAACACTCCAACAATTTCTGTTTTACCATCACTGATAGTAACAAACTTTCCTAGCGATTTGCTAAAGATCATTGCTGAATCTAGTGTTGGCACATTAATTTCCTTTTCAACCCCACTCGGGCCATTCCATTTTACTTTATACATCTTTTCCTTTTAACACTTACTTACTTCGCCTACATAGTAATCTTCAGGATCACTGTAGTTCGAAGCGGCTTGAGCACGAGATTTAGCTTCTGCTTCGTTGTCATAATACTCAACCCAGATAATTCTTTGACCGTAGCCTCTTTCACGCTCGACTAGGGTCACTTTCCAGAGGCCTTCTTTAAGATTAACTTTCATCTTCGGCTCCTTTCTACTTACTGTACTTACAGTATAGCACCAACTTTTGGTTTAGTCAACCTAAAAAAAATAGCACCCGTAGGTGCTATTCAAAAAGTTAATACTTTTTAGCTAAGGTCATAACGAGGAACCATTACAGTCTTCATCATGATACCTTCTGGAGTGAACTGATCCAGATCAGCGGAAAGCAGAGCCTTCATGATGCTTGGACTAAATCCACTAACCAGTGCCGCACCACTCTTGTCGGCCTTTACAGGCACGTTGCCAGAACTGTTTAGGTTCCAGAACACGACTTGTGGAACAGTGTAACCTGCATCTGCGAACTTGCGTTCGATCATTTGCATCGCTGTGTCGTCGAAACGAGCACATTGGTTAAACTGCATGTCGCTCAATACGAGCAACATCTTTGGCATGTCGCTAGCTGGTACTGAACCCTTAACCGCAACGCTTAGGATCTTGTCCATAGCGGCATGCAGGTTAGTGCTCATTTGCCAGTCGCTCTTGACCATTTGGTCCAACTTTTGCAGGATGTCACCCTTTAGAGTAACAAGCTGTGGCTTGTCGGAGAAAGTCAAGAATGTGTCCTTGAACACACCCTTGTTCTTGTCTGCCAAGTACAGGCCAAGACCAACTGCTACGTCGATGCAACGAGTTGCACCAGCGCCACCGACTGCACAAGTCATAGACCCGCTTACGTCGACGATTGGAAGGATGCTAGCATCCCCAACGTAGTTTGGTAGAGCGTCCCACTGTGCCTTGACGTGATCCTTTTCGGTCTTGTCAAAGTCCTTGTAGGCGTGTGCAATACCCTTCAACACGTCATGTGGGTAGATTGCATCGGCGTTAACCTTTACAGTCTTATCACCCTTGACCAACTTGGCCACATACTCTGCGAACGCAGGGCTGTGACGGTTGAATGCCTTCTTGTAGTTGCGAGCGGCAACAGAAGGAACATGTGAGAAGTTAATGTTATCCCAGTCGTTGGCACACATTTGTGTTTCAACAACCTTGGTAAGTGCCACAAGGCTCTTACGGTATTGCTTTGGAGACATTCCGAAGAATGCTCGGATTTCAGCCGCAATCTTACCCTTACGTGGAGTCCACTTAGCGGCAAGACCGTTGCTTGCACGAAGGGCATCGCCCAACATTGTGTAAGCGGCTGTCTTTAGAAGAGGAGTAGAGAAGACAAAGATGTCATCCCAACGACCTACTTCAGGAACCTTGCGAAGCAGAGCCAATGCGGCGTCTGGATCACGCTTTTCCAGATGAACAAGGATATCACGGAAGAGCTGACGTTCGCCGGCCCCACCACGGACATCACGTGCCCATTGTGCGATACGCAGAGCGACATCTGCGTTCTCAACGTAGGCCGCTGTAAAAGCGCCTACAATGTTCTTACCACGGCTTGCGCCGATGTTGTAAAACAGGTCAACTGTAGCCTTAGCTGTTGACTTACGTGCCTTCATACCGTTGGCGGTACGGGCTTCTTGATTTGCTACTGCGTTTACAAATGCGTTCATTTTGTTTCCTTTCAGAATGTATTTTGTTTTCGATATGCTTGAAAATTTAAAGTTGCTGTTAACATTCTATTGTCTAACAGGATAGCTGGAACAGTTAAGTTTTTTATTCTGGTCTACCCCCATCCCCTGTATATCGGTTCAGTTCCCTAGACCATATCAACATTCATGTTGCCTAGCTAATGTTGTGTCTGTACTAGCATCATATATGTCTTTCCATAAGTCGTCAGTTCCGTTAGCGTCTGTATTGCTACAGATAGGACACCTTCACAGAGTTTCCTCTCCAGTGTTCCTAGCCTTGCGAGCCACCGTCTACTGCATTAAGTGCCATCGTTAAAGTAAAGGTTGCTGTATCTATCCTAGAAATCAAACAGATTAGTTTTTTGCCCACTCTTTTACATGTTTGAGCTACATGTTTGATAGGCTGTGAAGTTATCTCTGCCCATCCGTTGATGCGATTATTAGTCGCTAATGGTTTGCTGTAACTAATCTAAAATCTTACAATACATCTATTGTATTGTCTTTCCTAGTGTGTGTCAATTCATTTTGGTAAAATTGATTGGTTGCGGAGGAGGGAATCGAACCCCCAACATCAGCTTATGAGACTGATAAGATACCGTTTCTATACTCCGCGTCAAATGGTCCGAGTAGTAGGATTCGAACCTACGACCCTCTGCTCCCAAAGCAGATGCGCTAACCAGACTGCGCTACACTCGGATTAAACTGGTAGGACCTGCCAGGTTCGAACTGACGACATTCTGCGTGTAAGGCAGACGCTCTACCAACTGAGCTAAGGTCCTATTATTCTTAAACTTTTCTTAGATATTCTCTGCCAATTTGGCCGTTTTGGATTTCTAATAAAGCATCGATACAACCATTGGTATGAAAGCCTGGATTAGCATCTCTGTTTTTCTTAGCGATCTCTCGGCTCCTTGCCGCCGCGATGAGAATCATTTCAAATCTATTACCTTCAACATTACGAACACATTGTTCGGTATTAACTTCTTGGCAACGGCTAAGAGTTTTGGTCATTTGAATTTCCTATTGAATGGAGCGGGGTAAGAGAATCGAACTCTCCGCATCAGCTTGGAAGGCTGAGGTATTACCACTATACGAACCCCGCATACTTTATAGGAACTCTCTGCGGCGCTTGAATCCACGGTAGCCCTGCTCTTCATGGCCGGTCCTTGCTTTGGTCGACATTGGCAAGTTTTTCGGTGTTCCATTGTAGCTACTACAAAGAGTTTTTATAAAGTGTCTAATCACCTCTCACCACAAGAGTCATTAAACCGGGCTGTCTACTCCGTCTACGTACTTTTCCATTTAGACAGGTTAGCGTCCCTGCCTTTGTGATTTCTCAAGTCGCCCATGTAAGCGGGCCTTGCAGTAGATCCAATGCACTGTGTCCAGTATGGCAAGAACAATAAGCCCCCGTTTACTCACGGCTACGGGATGCCGGGTTATTTGGTGCCCCAGGTCGGACTCGAACCGACACGCACTAGGCACTGGCTTCTAAGACCAGCGTGGCTACCATTACACCACCGGGGCAAAATTTTGTTGATGTTGTATTATATAGTCTAACGTTTCTATTTGTCAACTACTAATGGAAATATAAATAGGTACTATGCTAACTAAAAATATTTATATTCTTTATCCGCCTGGCTATTCTGGATCGTATATTAACTGGGCTATTTCCAAAAGTGATGTTGATCTTGCAACGAGCACAGTCGATGATCCGGTAAACTTAAATGAATCTATCGAACGAGGAGGAGTTGGTACTTCTCATCTGCATTCTAGGATTCCTACTCATCAAAATTTACAACATCATCTTATATGGGTATTATACAATAAACCAGTTGATAAGAAAATCTATATTATCAATTCTGCTAGACAGTATAATGATTTAAAACGATCCGAGCATATCATAACAATGATATCCAAATATGATCCAACTGGTGTTTTTATACATATACATGATGATGATAATCTTGATAATAGAAAATATGGCGCACTCAATACTATAATCAAATGGCCTATATATTTCAAAGCGAATCAAGTTCTAGAAAGAAAATTTAAATTTGACAGTTTCAATTGTAAAGATTCTTTATCTGCTAGAGACACGTTCTATAAAAATTTTAAAGAAATATTTCCTTATTCTAGTCCACTAGATTATAAACTTTTACGAGAAAAAATTAAATGGTTTGATGATTGGTATCATATTAGGAATGAATTCAATCCACATGAAGTAAACAATCAAACGTATTTAGAACCGTCTAATCAATTACCTTTGATTTATCAAATAGGTTTAACAGATATAGTTTCTAACAATTTTACTAGTTGGTTAGATAACTTTTTATCCACCTCAGCCTGTTGTGATTACAATACTGAGTATGTCAAACAGTATCATACAAACTATATTAATGCACAACCAAATTTAAAATGGTTTGACGAAATAAATGAATTTAGAAAAACTAGAATTATCACAGATTATCTAAAATCACATTCTCTGCTTCAAGCATTTACTCTGATGGAAATGCTTGGACAGGACAGTCAGCTTGACTATCAAAATAAACCTTTAGAACATATTGAAACACACTAACCAACTACCAGAAACATTTATAATGTCTTTACTCGGTTCGAGCAAGTGTGCTTTAATATGGTGCCGGATGTCGGGATTGAACTGACGACCTACCGCTTACAAGGCGGTTGCTCTACCACTGAGCTAATCCGGCAAAAGAACTACTTAAAATTTTTAAAGAACGTTTTGTGTATGTTGTCTATTATACTTAGTTCAGGACTGTTTGTCAACAGTTTTTTCTTGATATTCGGCTAATCTTTTTTGATATTCTTGCTCAGTTAGACCGTGCCAGCCGATGCAGTCCCCTGTGGGACTTCTGCCACATCCGCAGGTACCTTCTTTCATACTTTTTACTGATGGAGTCATTGTCTTACCCTTTTTAAAAATAGCGTCCCAGTTAGAATCAAAAGTTTTTTGATCTACACTATATGGTCTTGGTCTTGAACCTTTTCCGCCGTCACCCATGTTATCTCCTTAAATCACCTTCTAACACAAAATTTACAACTAGTCTTGATCCTAGACTAGGATCGCTACTAGCATGATATTTTGAACCATTGAATAAAATCACTCTACCTTGTTTAGGTGTCACCCTTTTTAACAAGGTTAATTTATCAGATTTATTTACATCGCGAGGTGATATATCTTCCTCAGTCTGATCAAAAATAAAAGTATCACCGTCGGAATCTAGGACATAATAAAGACAGACTAGGTGTGGTCTTTCGTAGTCAGTGTGTACGTTGTTATATTCACGTTTGACCGCACTCGCTAACTGCATGAAGGATCTAGCCTCCACTATGTTTGACAGATTAAATTTAATTTTGTCGCAAGCAGATAGCGCGATTGGTAGGACAACATTAAACAAATCGGTTTGATTTCCATTGGGTGACTTGTACCAGTGTACGAACCCGGGCTGTCTCGAAGATCCTTCAAAAACAAAATCAGGTGCGTTAGGGTAAGCTACATCATCAATGTAGTACCAGGGTGCAGACAATAGACGTTGTTTAATTAACTCTTGGTGTTGTTGACCAACAATATCATCTATCACGATTATATCATCAATCATACAAAGTCTGGTCCTTGTATCCAACCGACTAAGGACTTTCTAATACCCTTAGTAACCGGCTCTACACTATGAGGCATAAAGCTAGGAAAAAACACAGCGTCACCTTTGTTTAAGTTGATGGTATGTCCTTGATCGAAGTTATGAAACTTTAGATCGCCGCCCTCAAAATCATCTGACAGCAAGATGCTGAATGACAATTTTCTCACAGAACCGCCATAGCCTTTAAGCGAACTGTCAGTATGGCAAGCATAGAAACCTTGATCCGTTGACGAATATTCTGCATATTGCAAGCCTTCAAGAGAATCAAGTCTCCACTTGTAATAATTGTCATTGACATATCTTACTGACTCTTGTATACAAGCATAGATATCGGAAAATTCGTTAAAATCTAAAAATAAAATTTTTGATCTACGTACACTGGAATCTTTAGTATTATCAGTGGACAATACTTCTGCAGATTTAGAACCTGTAATATCGGCATAAGACAAAATCTTTTCAATTTGACTTTCTGCTAGTACAGAATTTAATCGCATCTCCCAAGTGTTGACATCGATGTTTTTATACAAAGGCCATCTCATTTTACTTCGTGACCTTTGATAGCTTTTAATATCTTATCTTTTAGTTTAAATCTGTCAAAGTATTCGTAACACTTGGCTAACGGAATAACACTAGTAGCCTGATGCTTTAGAGTAACACAGGCAGTCACATAATGTTTGTGATGCATCTGATCAAGTACAGAATCTTCAATCTCAATTAGATTGATTCGCTCTGTGGTATTGAACTTAACGTAGGCTAGTGCATCGCCCTCTTTGATTTCAATTTTACGATGTCCTGGCTTCAGCTTAAATGTTGGTTTACAAGATGCTCTAAACCAGCGACCGCAGTCGAAGCTAGCACTTAATCCTACAGTTGATTCTGTATAACCGTTAACATCATAATAAGCAGGTAACTGAGTCAAGATCAAACTCTTTTCAGCAAACATTAGATATCCCATGCCCATCTGGTGAAGTCCATCTGTGCCTTGAGGAAGACCAAAAAATGTTTGAGCAAAGCTAGCATTTTGATGTTCGCATTGAAATCCACCATCGGTGAATTCCATAGTAATGTCTACAGGACTTTTGATTACAAAAGTATTCTTGAGCTCGTCAACTACGGCCGGACAACGACTAACGTGAGGCCCGAAAAATTCTTTGTAGTTAAGATGCTTGTGTAGGGGTTCTGGAGGATAATATCTCAAAGGACTTATAAAGTCCTGAGTGTAGGCTCCGTGTGTTTCTGGAATACTTCTAGACCAATAAACATTAATTGTCATAACACCTCTAAAATAATTGGCTCCCCGAGCTGGGCTCGAACCAGCGACCAACGGATTAACAGTCCGGCACTCTACCAACTGAGCTATCAGGGAATGGTAATTCTACTTATAAAAAAATCTGGTGCGATCGGGAGGATTTGAACCCCCAAAGGTGTGTTAATAACTGTACCCCGTCCCCGACCCAGAGGGTGGGAGCTTTGCCTATTTGCTCACGATCGCATAAGTTATTATATTACTTATTGCAATCAAGGTCAAGTCTTTTTGGCCTCGCCACCAGGAATCGAACCTGGATTTAAGTCTTAGGAGGACCTCGTTCTATCCATTGAACTACAGCGAGTTAAAATGGCCGGCCCTAGAGGACTCGAACCCCTAACTTCAAGTTTCGAAGACTTGCACTCTATCCAGTTGAGTTAAGGACCGATTGTATGGAGCGGGTAGCGAGAATCGAACTCGCAAATAATCCTTGGCAAGGATTCAGGTTACCTTTACATCATACCCGCATTAAATTGGAATCCAGTGATTAAGTGGCTCTACAGGATTAACAAACTGTCTTGGAACAATATCAAAAGCAATAGTTACTCTTGCCCGATCATCGTGTTCCCAAGGCCACGTTCTGTGTTTATCCTTATCACTCTTACTTATCACCAATTGGTTATTCTTACTAGGCACATCGACTTCTAGGTTATCTCTATCTAGGAGACGATATGTCGTCTTGCTTGGCTCACAGTCTACACAATAAAATCCATGCCAACCTGACGGAGTGGTTGGCTGTCCATCAGGGTTTCTACCCCAATGATCGTGCCAAGCGATATAGTCATCTTTTTTGTAGACGTTCAACCAAGCCTGCAAATAATATTTTTGTTCTTCGGGCTCATCACACAAGTGATAAAAAGTATCTTTAATTTCAGAAAACAATTCATGAAACCCAGCAAATGGATACATGAACAAATTATATTTTCCAAATAATTTCGATACCAGAGCACCTTGTGGATCAAAATCTTTTTGATCCTGTTCCATGTAATGCTTTACTAAAAAATACATCTTATTACAGGACTGCTGTATGTCCTCAAGATTTAAATCTAGCTGTCTTACGTTTATATAATTTTCTATGATTCGGATATTCATCGGTTAACCTGTATTTTATCAAACTGTATGATACTAGTATCATTTATGCCGTGTTCCTTACCAGGACGATAAATTCCAAATTTTAAATTTTGATTAGAACACTCGTGTAAGGTTGCAATAACAGATACTGGAGTATTATTAAACAGTTCTCCGTGAAATGTGTATTTCACGTGATCTCGATCAACTGGCTCAGCAGTCATTCGAACTTCAACCCATTTATTAAAAATCTCGTCTACTGTTTTATCAATATGAACAGGTTTATGGAACCCTTGATCATTTAATGGGTGTAAAGATAATTTACCTTGATCAAATTTTACCATTAACTGAGGATACAAAGGACAACTCTGATCCCAACTATGTACCTGGAAAAAAGTTTCCCTGTTCCCCATAAATCCTTTTACTATTCGAAATTGGAAGGAAACTGAGTATTGAGTATTTCTACCCATTCGAGATTCTCCAGTATACTCATTTCTTTCCCAGAATGGAGCACCATGTCTTTTTACATTGTCTCCGGACCCGTGTCCAGAAGTTCCGCCTTCAAGACGGAACTCTAAAAATTTATTATCCTTTTCACTAACCCATTTCACATCTTGTCTGTGATACGATTGGAGCCCAAAATTCCAATCCGAATCTTTGTGATAGGTAGTTCCAGCGTGAGCTGTAGATATTAAAAATAAGAATGGTATTAGCCGTTTCATACAATGATTTTAACAAAAATCAAAACATGTGTCAACCAACAATATGGAGCACAGGGTCGGATTCGAACCGACGGTTTTCCGGTTTTGCAGACCAGTGCATTGGGCCTCTCTGCCACCTGTGCATAAAATTTATTTGTAAAGGTTCTGAGAACATTTGGTTTAGATTCTAAATCATGGCGGCATCCAGATGTTATCAGCATCCGTTCTACTTGTCCCGCCTAACATGGAGCCCATATTTGCTCAATAAGTGACCGCTGATCCGGTGTTATCATATTGCAAATCGCAAAAGATTTATAACCCTCATTTCTCTAACCTTCCGGGTCTTTGACAATGCTTTTAAAGTTGCTTTTAGGACCTTGAACCTTTACAGATAAAATCTGGCATCCCGGCAGGGACTCGAACCCCGACCAACAGTTTTGGAGACTGGTATGCTGCCATTACACTACCGAGATATAAACTTGGCGACCCGTACCGGATTCGAACCGGTGATCTCCGCCGTGACAGGGCGGCGCCTTAGGCCAGACTGAGCTAACGGGCCAACGTTTGGCAGTGAGTAAGGGATTCGAACCCTTGATCCGCGTTTTTGCACGAATGCCTTCTTAGCAGGAAGGTGCCTTCGACCAGCTCGGCCAACTCACTATAATTTGGTGGAAGCGGTGAGATTCGAACTCACGGACCCTTTCGGATCGTCTGTTTTCAAGACAGGTGCATTAAACCGGGCTCTGCCACACTTCCATAATTTTGTTTGGTGGACAGGGACGGATTCGAACCATCGTAGCCGGAGGCGGCAGATTTACAGTCTGCTGGTATTAACCACTCACCCACCTGTCCATTAGTTATTGGTGGAGGTTATCGGACTCGAACCGATCACCCTTAGCTTGCAAAGCTAATGCTCTCCCAGATGAGCTAAACCCCCATTCCACTTAATTGATAACACTCACCGTCTATGACAACGTGTCCATTTAGGCGTCCTGCGCTAACAGTGCCACAGCATCTAACAACAGTTATTTCAGACTTCGCGCCATGCCAGCGGATGTCGTGTAGCCGGTGATCAGTCGGCGATACCTGTTGAATGCTATCAATTAAGTGGTACTCGGTAGGGGAATCGAACCCCTCTTCCCGCCGTGAAAGGGCGGTGTCCTAGACCGATAGACGAACCGAGCAAATAATCTTTTAAATTTTTAAAGAACACAGTTAATTTCTTAACATGTGTTATTATATAGCCTTTGCTGTTAATTGTCAACAACTTTGTTGGTGCTCTAGGCTGGTAACGATCCAGCGTCTCTACTTTACCAAAGTAGTGTACTACCTTTGTACTACAAGAGCATTGGTACCCCTCCTCGGATTCGAACCGAGAAACCTGCGGCACTCCTTTTGAGAGAGCTGACTTTACCAATATTTGTCCAGAGGGGCATTGTCTTTTGGCACCACCGGAGGGATTCGAACCCCCATCGGACACTTTAGAAGAGTGTTGCCTTGTCCAGTTAGACCACAGTGGTATGGTACCCCTAGCGAGATTCGAACCCGCACTCGACAGATTTTAAGTCTGCTACCTCTACCTATTGGGCTATAGGGGCATAAATGGTAGCCATGGACAGTTTCGAAATGTCGACCTATCGCTTATCAAGCGATTGCTCTTCCTCTGAGCTACACGGCTATTATAAAACGGGATACTATCGTTTTGACGAATGCTCTACCTAATGAGCTATTTTTTCCATCAGGAAAAAAGTTGGAATCGAACCAACTACCTATCGTTTGGATAGAATTTGCTGTGAGTATCCCTAAACTTGTGGAGCCCCCTGGATTCGAACCAGGACCTTTCCCTTCATAGTGGAAATTGAAAAGTGTTG
>JACCDO010155106.1_pt1 | contig 55919 bp, 86 predicted proteins | sample 7446101 | NCBI WGS metagenome assembly JACCDO01 (sample SAMN15323440, study PRJNA562643) | freshwater metagenome | isolation source: river surface water | place: USA:Blue River Watershed | collected 2017-08-16 | reverse complement strand
GAGCCTCTACTCGATTGAGAGTGGAGATATCGACCTATCGACGCCGAAGTTCGAGCCTGACCAGATGGTCCAGTGGGGTCAGCCTGACGGAACTTCTTATGCCCTGACGGATTCTCGCGGTAACGGGATTTTTGTCGAAGAAGTTCTTGCTGGGTGTGTTGTTACTCTCAAGGATGTAAAAGGAAACTCAGTAACAGGATCTTCTATTCTTGTGAACGGGTCAAAAGCCCTCGAAGATATTGTCTCCGGAGGAACCGGAAGGGGAGACACTCTTTACGTGGGTGTCCCAGTAATGGATCTCGACGATGTCCCGGAAGAAGGGGATTCCCCAACTCTGGAGCAGAGCGCGGCTCTTGGGTCAAGTGTTCCAGATTATTCGATCCAAAAAGATCTAATCATTCAGAAGGGCACGGGGCAGATTATTGATGCCTCTTGGCCGACTTACGGGGACGTGTTTCCGATCCCCCTGCAAAACTGGTTTGGTCAGAACCCCCCGAAGCCGCTTACCTGCATCGAGGGAGAAGTAGACTTCTCTAACACTCGACGTAAGCCCCTTCAGCTTCCTTGCTTAAAGGGTGAGGGTGCCGACGACGCCGGGGATGTTTCTATCCCATATCTTGGGGGTAGTGAGACCGAACTCGATCTTTTGGGGGAAGTGGCTGCAGGGTTTAAGATCCTGTTAGGTTCTGATACGCCCTACGCTCCTTTCCCGTACACCCCTCCGGGGGGAGACTCTGTAGAGATTCAGGACTGGAAGGCGATTTACCCAGACGAGATCGTTCTTGCTGACGGAACTGTTTACATAACAACTACAGCTACGAAAGATCCCGCCACCCTGTATACGATCCAGAACCTTCGACCCGTCGAGACTTCAGGCTACACGAATAACTCAGGCGTCGGGGATATCCGTAGATTCGATCTACTTCTCGTAGAAACCGACCAACCTCTTGTTGGGTCTGGGATCTATGCGGGAACGACGGGGATTCTATCCGTTGGAGAAGCCCTTTGGGATGGGACTCAAAGCACGGTCGAGATTCCTCGGTTTGTAACCCCTGCGCCTATTGGGTTTGACCACAAGTACACGCTGTATAATGCATGGGGCAACGTGCAGGGGTACGCCCCCGCATCTGCCGGAGTTGAGTTTACGGAATCTAATCCTGCAAACTGGCTAACTGTAATAGATTTTTCTTCTGTTGCGAACATTCTTCTCGATGACGGGACTGGGACAAATCAAGGAGGAGTTCTTGGGTTCTTAAACCCTTTCGGAAGAGCTCTCGTTATCCGGATTTACGATCCTAACCCCGCAGCACCGGCAGGAAGCGAGTTTCTCGGAGCAATCGTTCTTACTGACCCCTTGTTTCCAGGAAACTTGTGGGTTTGGGATGCCCTTACCTCTACCTCGACGATTGTGAATATGGGGGGAAGCATAGTTCTTCTCGACAAAGACATCATTCAGCTTGAAACCCTGACCCGTGTAGTGTCTCTGTTTTCAGGAATTTCTGTTGGAGTGAAGTACGATTTCACAATATCCTTGGACTCTTTCTTCGATACGGATACGGACACTTTTACAGGAGGAGCTTTAAGTATCGGGGGAGGTGCAGGTTCTCCTACTTGTGAAGTTCAGCGAGACAGACTGACTTTCTCGGAGAGAGTTTCTCTGCTTTCTGCTCTTCCAAGAGGAACAACTACGGCAAACGGAAACACTGACATCAGCGCGAAGCTGAATGTTAGGGAGATCCAAACTTCTCTCCTAAACGACTGCTCGGTAAACTCAAGCGCAGAGATCAACGGTGGTTCAGACCTAACTTTCCTTGAGAGGGTCGGGCCTTCAAGAGATTCTTCGCCCTTTATTCTCCCCGGAACTCTTTACACGGGCACTTTCGTTCCAGCTGCTGTTAGCGGGGACGGTAGTGAGCGCGGAACCATCCGTGCGATGTCTTGGGAAGGAGAGAACAACACTCCTCTTCTTACAGATCCCGTGATCGGAATCAAAGCCTCTGCTGTTAGCTCTTCGGACTTGTTTGAGAGTTCTACGGACCCTATTTTAGAGGGTTCCGGAGAAATTCCAGATAGCATCGGGCTTACCGAGGCTCAAACTTGGGTTCAAAATGTAACTTCTTTGGCTGGTGCCCTAAGCAATCCCGTGCCGGGAGATATTCTTGTAGTAGACAGAGATTTCCCCCTTGGGTTAGGTGCCGTCAAAGCCGGAACCTATTTGATCCGGCATGTTATTTCAGAGCCTCCTTCCGCTCTGACCACGCCCCCTTCGGCGCAGACGTCGCTTTACACGACGACTACTTCGGCGGGTTCTCGTGTTTTCTTAGACTTAAGTTTCCCCTCGCTAAAGAGCTTCGATAGCACGGGGCTTACCCTTGTAGCCTCCGGGGTTCCGAAACTTCTCTATGCGAACTCTGCAGGAAAGCGATGCGGGTTCCCAGATCCAGTTGCCCTAAGTGCTAATCAGTGGGTGTATCTGATTAACCAAAATCAGTACTCTACTTACGATTCGGGGACAACGACTTACACGATGATCCCTGATGCTGTGTATCGGGCAGAGTATTCAGATTACAGTTACGATGAAAGCACAGGAAAGATCACGTTTACTCTTACGGGGAACTTTGAGGATTCGACCGGGGCTTCCATAACGACAGAGAAGTTTGCGTCATCGGCTACTGTAGGGAAGTCTCTTTCTGGGATGACCTGCTTCCCAATCCGCCCGAGAGAAACCACGGGCTTACCTGAGAATAATCTTGTCGGGGCAGAAGATAACTTGGCCTTGGGTGTAAATCTCACCGCAGGGTTCTACTCAGTAGAGATCAAGAACTCGATCCCGACTTATTCCGGAGGATCTCCTACAGGGCCTCTCGCTACAGGGCAGACTTGGCAAAAAGGCTCAGCGCAAGACATTCAAGGTTTGCTGAATGATTCTGACAATCCGACGATGTCTGAGGTTGGTGTACGAGTACCAGACCCCGAAGATAACTCTTCTTTCTACCCCGAAAAAGAAAGAGTTGTTTATGCCCGCGATTACACGGTGCCATTTGTTCCAAGAACAAATGCTATTCGCGGAGTTCCCGCGCACTTTTCAGTTCAAGGAATTTCAGCGGGATTTTGGGAGAACATCCACTTCGATAACACCGCGACACTCCCTTTCCCTCAAAGAGTAAACTGCCTTCTTCCAGGGGATTCTTTCGAGGTTCAGTTTTACGCGATAACCGGAATCTTCCTCGAGCCTTCTTTTGCGCGCCCTGCGACCCCGATAAACGGGTCAGTTCCTCATGTAGTGTCGAGTTCTTATCCTGCCTCAACAAGTTTGGTAGGAATCCGGAACGTCGGGAACTTTACTTCCTCCGGGGCTACTTCAGAGGATGTGCACTTCTATGTGCGCCGAATCCGTAGGTTCCATGAAGTTCAGGCAAACATCTCAAATTCTATCGAGCTCCTAAAATGGGGCTACGAGATGCGCCGAGGAGATTACTCCTCTTACACGGCGTCTACGAGAGAGTTCCAAGCTCTTTCCGGGGCTACAGGAGCAACTAATCTTGGGGACTTCACCGACCCCAAGGTAAACATCAATCCGGGGGACAAGCTCCGGGTTCTTGACGCTAACGGAAACCTCTTAGACGAAGCTGAGATTCAGACTATCGTTTCAGAGGACATTCTGAAGCTCCGGCGTCCCGGCTTGAACGCTTCTGCTCTGGTTACTGCAAGCTCCTTCGAAGTTTACTTGTCTCAGCCTCTAATCCCACAGGAGCAGTCCTGCGAGCAGCTTCTCGATCTGGTTACTCAGGAAGTCATCCTCAAGAGGACTGTAGATTACTCTCCGGGAAACACCGACGGCGGATATGTTCCGGCAGACTTCAATAAGATGAAGGACACTCTGATTTCATCTTGGGCGACTGCAGGAGTACAAGAAGGAGACTATGTCGTTATTGATCCTGCAGGAGTTCTCTACGACCCTGAGGAAATAGGGGCTCGTCCTGTTGGGGATACCTCCGTAGAAGGAAGAACCGGAGTTTATCTGGCTGGCACGGGACCTAACACTTTGGATGATAACCGAGGCTTCTACCGTGTTGGAACTCTTGATGAGAGCAACCCGGACATCCTCACTGTAGACGGAACTTCCCGCTTCGGAGGAGGTTCCGAGGACGGCTCCGACGATGTTATTTTCGGAGACTCTGGATCGGATTCCCTGTATGCAGTGCTTCCTACAGTGCATAACTCACCCCTTACGGGACCCGCTTACTACAACTTTGGGGGTCGAGAAGGCCAGCAAGCCCTTCGCCCCACGGCTGCTCCGGTAGGGAACAGCTTCTTAAACCGTACTTCTCCTGATCTTTACAAGAGCATCGAACCCTTCGGGTACAGGATTATCCGCCCGAGCCCTATGTTCTCAGAAGATGCAGTTGAGTTGGTCCTGTTTATGCGGGAGAGGATGCTTTCTTGGATCGAAGAAGTCCAGAGCATCTACAAGCTCGGGCGCGGAGGAGATTACTGGGTATTCCAAGATGAGGACCACATCAAAGATATCGGAAGCCCCACAGACCCTGCTGACGGAAAGGGTTTGATCTCGAACCTCATTATTGAGTCTTTGCAGGGATTGGTAACGGTAGCACCCTTCGCGAACGTGTCTGACTGTCTTTCCGTACTCGATAGAAGATTCTGGGTTCTGGACACTCGCCTCGACGGGATCGTTCCTTCTGGGAGCACGGATACCTATACCCAGTTTGCAGACAACGATTGGGAGCAGAGGCCTGTTCTTCCTGACCTGATAGAAGAAGTTCTGAACACTCAGGACAGGTTCAGGCCTCTAAGGTATTCTTGGATAGCCTTCCGGGCTGACCGAATTTCTGGGTCTATTATCACGAAGAGACGCGCCGAGGACCAGCTACCCGAGAAACTTCAGGATCAGCAGGAATACCTCGACCAGAAGAAAGGCTTAGACGAGGTCTAACGGTTTCAGGGCTATCTTGGAGGCTATGCTATGAAAGATGACATCCTAAAGAAACTTCGAGAAGCCGGGATTCCCACTGATGGCAAGTGGACTTCTACTACTCAGGGAACCCACAAGTCTCCTATTCTCGAGAAGCAAAAAGATCTTCTCGAGAAGTTAGAGTCTCTTCTTGTCCTGCAGGTCGAGAAAGATAAACAGCTAATGGCAGATATGCAGCAGAAGCTCTCGCGCCTAAAGCATGGGGGCGGTAACTGATGGCGAAAGAGTGGTCTACCTTAGAGTTTTCTCTCGAGCCTCTTCTTGAGCCGATTTATCCGGTTCTTGAGGGGATCGATGGGATTCTTTCTGCTCTGATCACTATCTTAAACATCGTACAGAAAATTCTGGATGTTATCAAAGTCTTCCTGATTGGTCTTCTCGACCCGATCAGGGCTCTCATAGAACTGATTATCGAAGAAATTCGAGCGATTATCCGAGATCTCAGGCAAATAGGTTTGTACTATGCCGGAGACATAGAGATCATAGACCCCAAAAACAACTTTGCGGATATTATCGGGGGCTATTCTGCTTACGAGCAGAGGATGGTCGCGAGGCTTCTCGACACTACGGATCCAAACCGCCCCAACTTTTCAGGATCTTCTGTCGCGTTTGGAGTTTTCCTTTATGCTTCCTCTGGAGATATCTCTGTTATTTTCCGTGCGATAAAAGCAATTCTCAATCTGTTAGGTAGGGGGGATCTACTCGGCAAAAATAGCCCTTATCCAACTCCAACGGCTCCTGCTATTGGATACGGAACAGAAGCCGCTGGGGTTGCAGCATTCAAGAGTCTCGGTAAGACTTTTTCCTCAAGTGTTCCTGACAGTATTTCGGTAACGTGGTCGATGCCGACGGGGACGAGCAAGAACCCGTTTAGGAACCCTTCCCCGAAGGGGTTTCTCCTCCATGTATCTACGATCCCGGACGGATTAGAAGTCGTCAGCATGACTTCTAATCCTACTTCCGCGAATCCAAACGAACCTCCCCGCATAGTCGGTGGAGCCGTAGACCCTATTACTAACGGTCCTCTAAAGTTGTACGGGGGCGTCGCAGACATCGGGGTTTCTTCCAACCCTAAGGATTACTCTTCGGTAGAGGCTCTGACAAGCGCACAAGCTCCTCTCTTACTTCTGAAGAAAGATCAAGTCACTCCCCTCATCAAACCCTCTACTCTGGTGCCTTCCTCTGGGCCTCCTCTTCTTGGGAACACCTATTATGTGAAGATGAGTGACCTATCTCCACAAAGAATTGGAGGAGGAACCAAATACACTGCTACCATTAAGATAGAGAATCTTCCCCTGAACGCCTCTTTTGAGGGTGGAGATGACGGGTTTGCGAAAGTCGTTAGTGGGTCTGAAGGGGTAGCCTCTAACTATTGGGTTCGGGTCAGAGCCCTTACTACAAACTATGTGAATTTCGCTAAAAACAACAGCCTGTCTGGATCTTTGTTATCCCCTGGCTCGGTGTACGACACAAACTTAAGACTGTTTCAGTTCTCAAACTCGGGGATAAAAGGGGCTGCTACAAGCAACGGAGTTATCTTACCAGAGGCTACAGGAACGACAGGTACTCCAGAATCTTCCCTGTCGTTCAAGGATATTACTACGGCGGGCAGTCCGGGGGTTGTCACTATCCCTTCGGAAAAACAGCTCGCTTACCAACAAGCCGTGCAAGCTGCTTTAGCTCTCGCCATTTTGTGCCGAGCAGATCTCACAGAGTTCACCGAGAACAACTATAAAAATGTGTACGCGACAGGGTACGCCCTTGGTTTTGAGGGCAAAGTCCGAAACCTCTTGGGTACTTTACAGATAAGCACGGACTTCTTTTACGGATCCCGCCCGCAGGTATTCCGGAATAAACTCAAGAGCCTGATCTTAAACTTCAGACCTAACTCCCCGCCCGAGGATGTTATAGACACGATCTTAACCGAGTGTTCTAATCTTCTCGAGTTTGTTTGGAGTGATATCGACGATAGTTATCCAGGTTTAACGATACTTGAAAGCATCGGAATTGGGGCAAGCCCTTCTGAAAGAGAAGGGGTCGGGGCTAACCCCTTCTGTAGAACTATTCCTATCAGCGTATTGCAGTTGAAATACGCGGAAGTCGGGCTTTTAGGTGGTGAGGGAGGCCCGGAAAGAACTCCGTCTTTTGTTCTTTCCCCGAAGGCGGCACAAGCGGAAACTTGGATTTACGGCGGAGGTTCTGCAGATAGCAGCCCTATCCTATACCAGGATAGCAACCAATACCCAAATGCCAAAGTGCGGTTTATTCGAAACGCAGTATACGAGTATGACAACCAAACCCTTCTAAAACAAGCAAGCAGGATCTTTTCGGTAGCGACCGCAACTTACTCTTTGCCGGACGAGGACGGAGGTTGGAGAACTGTCCGGTTAATGCCACAGGCTCTCGTTCCCCTGGACCAACTTCTAACCAAGGTAGATAGATTTTTGCAGGGTGTTTTAGACGGACTGCAGGGAATCATAGATCAGATCATAAGGTATATCGAGGCAATCCAGGCTCGTATTTACCAGCTGCAAGCTCTGATCGAACTGATCCGGTCTTTGCTCAGGTCTATTTCTCTGTTTCAGCTGCCCCAGCTTTCTGGGTTAGTTCTGGTAGAAGCGGGCACTGCGGGGCTGCTTACAGGTCTGATTACCTCAGAAAACAAGCCTGTGGATGACGCTAACGATTACGGTGCTGGGATCGTCCTTGTAGCAGGAGGGATACCCACGGTGTTACTCGAGACGTTAGCTCTGTTGTTTGCAGGAAGCGGAGAAGAATAACATGCCTGCTTTTGCTTGGTCCTCCAGGTTTCGAGAGTACCAGTGGAGAAACCTCCGGAAGTTTATCCTCGAAGAGAGGAGAGACGCAAGCTCTCGATTTCAGGTAATTCAGGCAGAGCAAGAACGCATTGGGTCGATCCGCATTTTGTGGGATACAGACGCTAACGGAACAGTCACAGAAAAGAGAGTCGGATTTAGCGTGGACGGAGAAACTTCCTCCCTGGCAAAACTCACGCAAGCCTATGTGGCTCTTGGTGGGAACCCCTTTGACATATCTATGTTTATCGGACCTGAGAGCTCTATCGTCTCAAGCTCTGGGTTAGCCCAAGCCTCAGCCCCTTATGGGGGCGTCCTTACGATGAAAGAGATGAAGTATGCCTACGATCAGGGTGCCGGAGACAGAGATGGAAACTTCTTAAAGTTCCGGGCTTCCCGCTATGGCGGAGCAATTCAGGCTCCAAGTGAAGACGCCATACTCGATCTTATCGAGAGGTTCAAAAAGCCATATCTACAAGAAATCCGGTACAAAAGAACTCGTTTGGAAGAGCAGATTATCAAACTCTGTGACCTGAGAGAACAACTCGACCAAGAGTTAGAAGATTTGGTTTGGTCTACCTACGGGGATATCGCCGCTTCTATTCCGTGGCAGGACGACCGTTACACCCGAGGGCTAACTGCAGGATCTATTGTCTATACGATAGACTCTATCTTCAGGATCCCAGACGATACAGACATCGGGAAAGTTTCTTACGACAACACAGCAGAGAGCGGCCAACCCGGAGCAGTAAACTCCGAAGCTCTGGGCTCTTACCCGACACTCATGAGCGATCTGCCGGAAGAAGAAAACTCGGGTCTATGATCCCGGTAAACCCCCTATCCTTTTTCATTTAGGTGAGAGGAAACGACTATGGCTTTGTCTTCTGCTACTAAAGTTGCTCGCGCTTATGTCCTTAAGACCGCCAAAGATCTTCCTCCTGATGTAGAACGCTATGTTCAGGAAGGTAAAGATTCGGGGATGGACGAGGGACAGGCTTGGGCGATCGCGTGGTCCCGTTATTGCAAGTACAAGAATCCCGGTTCCGACCACTGCAAGCAGGACCCCTCTGATTATTTCAAGGGACGCGAGGCTTCCAACAAGACAGCAGGAAAAGTCGTCTATGTCGGAGCGATGGTAGAGAAGCCGCAAAATCTGCTTAGCTGGTGGAAGAGCAAAGTCGGCCCTCTCCTACCGAAGCATATCGCCCACCACATGACAATCAAGTTCGCACCTACGGATGCAGAACTCGCCCTGCTCCCTATTGGGAAAGAAGTTTACTTCGAGGTTATCGGCTATGTGGACGACGGTCATGTTCAAGCCGTAGTCGTGCAGCCTCACGGAGTAAAGAGCAAGAATCCTGTCCCTCACGTTACGATAGCGACCGACGGGAAAACTCCCCCGGTCAAGGCTAACGATCTCCTGAAAGACGGGTTCACGCCTCTCGGTGGTCCGAAGGTGCCCGCCCGCGTAGGCGTTTTTATCGACGGGCAAGACGTTTTCGAGCTGCCAAACCCTAAAACAGCTCGCCTCCAGAAAAGCACCCGCCAGTAAAGTTCGCAGATTACAGAGCTTCTCTTCGGGGTAGGGTCAGGAAGTCTTCGAGAAAGTTCTCAATTAAGGGGAAGGCAAGAAGTGTTGGCTCTAAGAGATCACAAGATTCAGGTGGAAGAGTGGGTCGACAAGCAGAAAGAAATTCCGGACAGAAAAGAAGTCCAGAAGTTATTTCCTGAAGCCCCGGTACGACTTATTCGTGCAGCGATCCAGTCTCGCAAAGATAGGGAACTTCTCCAAAACGGTAACCTTTCGGGGGAGAAGCCCTAATGCTCGAAGTCATCACAGGATGCATGTACTCCGGGAAGTCTGAAGAACTTATCCGGAGACTCCGGCGTTGCAAAATTGCAGGACAGAAGGTCAAAGCCTTCAAGCCTGCGCTCGATAACAGATATTCTGTTACATCTATTGCAACGCATCCTGTTGAGGGTTTGGGGGATTTCTTCGAGGCTCTCCCTGTTCGAGACATAGAGGACCTTCGTCTTCGGTTACAGGGCTTGGCGTCCGAGGACAGCGAAGTCATCGGATTCGACGAAGTTCAGTTTATGGGCGAAGAGATTATCGAAATTTTAGTCTCCCAAGCGAACTCTGGGCGCAGAGTTATCATCGCAGGGCTTGACCTTGATTCTGAGGGAAACCCCTTCGGACCTATTGGGGGGCTTCTCGCTCGGGCAGACACTATTACAAAACTAACAGCAGTTTGCACGGCCCCGTTAGATGCTGGTTTGTGCGGTAAACCTGCAACGAAGTCTTACAGAATTCCGGAAGCCTCTAACGGATCTACGGTGCAAGTAGGTTCGACGGGAGTTTACGAGGCTCGGTGTAGGTCTTGCTGGGTAGCCGGGATAAGGGGAAGCCAGAATGTCTGACGAACCCCCGGAAGAGTACGAGCTAACAGAAGAGCAAGAAGAAGCTCTCGAGATGATTCGCCAAGCCATTTTCGAGTCTGGAGATACGGGGATCCCAGAAGATTTGGTCGTCGTGTTTTTGCTAACGATGGCGGCAGAAATAGCAATCCCGATAGGCATCCCTAAACAAGAATTTGTTGCGGGAAGTTCTAATGTATACGAAGAGTGCTACGAAGAAACTTTGATAGAGCACGCTTCATCTATGACACCCGTAGACGAGTAGTTCCGATGAGGAAAATAGATCTAACTGGACCTCCACCAAAAGACGGTAGGAAACACCCTGACAAGATCTTTCTTCTCGTTACTCGAGGGTCCCGAGAAAATTGGGGGGAGCTTGAGCCCCTCAGAGGATCCTCTTGGGAACATGGAGTTCAGATTATTTCTGGAGAGGCTTACTCTCACGCCCTTCACGGTTTCTTTCTTCCTCTGCAAAAAGAGTTAGGGAGAGACCCTCAGGCTTCTGCACGCAGAGTGCTCCCAAAAGAAGGGGAGTGCCTGATGCGAGAAAACTGTATCAAGTGGCACCCGGAGCTTTGCAGACCGGGGGGCAAACTCAAAAAAGAGGTCGGCCCTCCTGACTGTTACTCTCCCCCCATCGAGGCTGCTCCGGATTCTCCTGTAGTCAAGCTCTTTACAGAAGTAACTCTGGCCTGGAAAGAGAACAGGTACACGGTCGTTGTGACCGGAGAGGGAGAGTTTAATTTCAGATGAGTTCTTACCAAATCCACCTCGGGGATTGTCTCGAAGCCCTCAAAGATATCCCTCCGTGCGATCTTATCTACATGGACCCGCCTTTTGGCCCTGTAGGTGAAGACGTCTACTACGGAGTGGGGGATACCTTCGAAGAGTATCTCGATTACAGGCTTGAGCGGATCAAGCATGTTTGCTCCGGGCAAAAGGACTTTAATTTCGTTCTGCATGTAGACCCGAAAGCCTCACACTACCTCAAAGTCGAAGTTGATAAAGTTCTTGGGAGAAAGAACTTTCAGAACGAGATCGTCTGGGCTTGGTCAGGTCCTTCTAATACAAAGAGGCATCTTCCAAAAAAGCACGGGGTGTTGCTTTGGTGGGGTGTCGGGAACTATCCGTACAATCCTGAAAGGGTTCCGCATAAGGGAAACCTGCATGTAGGTGGGAAGAGTTCTTGGGCGGGAGAAGAAGTAGATGTTCAGGAATATCTCTCCCGAGGCAAGCCCCTTGAAGACTGGTGGGCAGATATCCCGCCCCTTATTCGAAACGAGAGCGAGAAAAGAGGCTGGGAAACTCAGAAGCCCGTCCGCCTTCTTGAAAGAGTTGTGAAGATGTTTTCTCGAGAAGGAAGTCTGGTATTAGATCCCTTCACAGGTTCTGGGACGACGGGGATAGCAGCCCTTAAGTGTGGGCGAAAGTTCTTGGGTAGCGATAAAAGCCCTGAAGCCGTAGAGATATCAGAAAGAGCTCTGGGGGAAGAAAGCCTCCCTTTCTTCGGATAAGAATATTCTGACTATAGTTACATAGGGGGGTGTCTTGCCCACCCTAAGGAGTCTCCTGTGAACAAGCTCTCCTCTCAAGATCGAGCTTCTCTGATCAAGTTGGCTTCTTCTCTTCCGACAGGGTCTCCTGAGAGAAAGGCGATCCTCGCTGGACTCAAGAAGAGCGCGGGTGGTCCGGTTCTGGTTACTGCCGTGGTCTATGGGGGCAAGACCATTAAGTACGATAAGGAAGAGCTTCAAGAAATGATGCAGCTTCCGGGAGTTCTTAACAAGAAGTATTACTCGGCAAGCAATCTGCCGAAGTGGATTTTCGAAGCCGGGGCCAAAGAAGTCCTCTTTGAGGCGGGTCCTGGCATCAAACCTGTCTGGATGCGCAACCCAAATGCCAAGAAGTTTCCTGGTGGGGGTTGGAGTGTAAACGGGGGCTCGGGCTGGGTCCAGGTTGGCCTGATCATTCAGAGCATCATAGATGGAGAACATCACGCACTGGTCAACGTGCGTAGCGATGACCGCTCTAAGAACGGGATCTACTTCTAAGATTCCTTGTGTTTCCGTCTAAATCGAAAATAGGACCCCGCAATGAAATCCCTGACTGCTGCTGATCGTTCCGCCCTTATCCGTCTTGCCTCTTCTTTAGCGAAGGGCTCAGCCGAAAGGAAGGCAATCCTGGCAGGTTTGAAAAGAGCGGCAGCTCCGGAACCGAAAGCCGTTCCGGGTTTCTTCGATCCTTTGACGGATTACCCCAACCTCTACCGATTCCTTAAAGGGGATTGGGAAAACGCAGTTATTGAGTTAGCGGAGCTTTGGAGCGAAGGCGGAGACGATCCTTTTGCGGTAGCCCGGAAGTACAAGATTCCGGGCTCCCTGAGCGATGACTGGGAAGAGTTATTCGCTTCTATCGGATATCTCTACAACTGAGACTCTCGGGGATGGGTTGGGCCATTACGATCCTTATATCTCCCAAAAGGAAAAGACCTCCCTGAGAGCTTATCTCAGGGAGGTCTTCTTCTACCACTAAGACTATGCTTCCTCAGTTTCCAATAGAGCCTGAAGGTACTCAATTTCCTCCTCGGCTTTTTTAGAGTTCTGCTGACGAACTCGCTCAAGATACAAAGCCTTGCCCTTCGAAGACAAGAAAGTCTCCCGGAACTTCAGGTACTTCTGGTGCTCTTTTTCCTTGCTCTCGCACTCGCGCATTCCGTAGCGGGCATAGCAAACGATAGAGAGTCTATCAAATCCGTGATCCGTATCCGGGTTCATGTGGTCCCCCCAAGAATCTTGGCCTTCCGGCGGCGGGAGAATAGGGAACATTCTCGTGTTTCCATGCCACTCGTGAACATTCATTGCAAGGAAGTCCCCCGTGCGGACGTCCACGGCTACTCGAAACTTGGGGAACCCAGTGTATCCCCCCTTGTAGGGGCGTCGCTCAACTACGGAGAGGTTTCCGTAGCCTCCGGGAAAGTCTCCTGCATCCTGATGAACGGCGGTCTGCCAGTCTTTATTTACAGTAACTGTTGTGAAAACAGTATCTCCGAGAGTCCAATCCGGGTGGATCTGGAACTCATCTACGAAACCTTTTTGGGCAAGCCAGTGGTTAGGAGCCTGCTTACGGAAGCAGCCGTTTAGAGCTTCCAAAAACGGGATTACTCTCTCAGTCTTTTCGGGATTAGTTGCTCCCCAGCCCGTCTGACGGCAGTAGGGAACTCTCGGGGAAGCATCGAAGTTCCCCATGATCCCTGACCGAACCCTATTTGCAATAGTGGTAGACCCCACAGACCCGTCTGGGAGAATATACTTGGCGCGGTTCGGTCCCAGAGGAACGAGATTTCCGTTTTGGGCGTTGCTGCGGAGATACCTCTCATCGAGGGGTCCTGCGGCCATGCCTCTATTATCTGAAACAGAAGCTGCAGACTCGAGGCAGTCCCAAGCAAGATCCGTAAGCTCTTTGGGCACTACGTTCTTTCGGAAGGAAACAAGAAGTCTATCTTCGGGGGAAGACTCTCCCTCGAACATAGCGAGAACATCTTGGTTCCTCGGCATATAGACGTCGCAATCTTCTTCTAAGATGATCGCGTAGTGGTCTTCGTTTACGAAGCAGCCATGTAACTTGGCTTCCTCAAAATCTGCAAGAACACCCTTTCCGGTAAGTTCGAGGTTCCTAACACTATTCTCAAACCACTCCCAGACCTCAAGCCCGTTAATGTTTTTGAGCACCGCTTGGTCGTGGGGTTTCGACAAGGCACACCTCTTAGAGGAGAAGAAGTTACGGTTCGGAGAACGGGGAAACCTTATCTGCACTATACCGAGATCTTCGAGTTTTTGCTCCCCCTCGGTAACATAGAGAAGAGAGTTTTCATCATGTCGAACCTGCAAGACCTGTTTGATTCCTGTTACTCGGAAGAGCATCGAAAATTGATGCCCCCAGACGAGTTCAAGAAGACATTTTGCGAACAGTGCATGAACACAAGATGTCAAAACTCAAAAGGCAGCGGCACAACTTGGGCTAAGAGGATCCTGACCCAAGAGGATAAACTCCTAAGAAATCCTGTGTTTACAGATCCGAGAGATCCTCTTGCCAAAAGGTTCTCGGGGATGGACTTTCAGAATATCCTGCAGGAAGCCATCTCTATCGAGATTTCTGAGTCTCGAGGTGACTGGTCTATACCAACTAAACAGGAAGTAAGTCAGGAAGCTGCTTCCCTGTTGGGTTTGGTTCCCCCGATTTCTTGGAAGCCCCCAGAACCTCTTCTTGAAGAAGATGAAAATCCAGAGCCACCAGAAAAGCTCGTAGACGAAGTATCCCACACAGACTTAGAGGGCAAGCCTGCCCAGAATAATTCCCAAAAGAGTGTTCCCCCTCGGGATACTCCCCAGAAGAAATCCCCTGAAAGAAGCCCTCCGGCTCCGGTAGTTTCTACCGAAGAGAAACTCGAAGGCTCTTGGAAAGTGATCGGAGATTCCGGGTCTTTGTGGGAAGTCACACTTTACGAGGGTGGTGTCTGGAAATGCGGGTGTCCTGCCTTTCAACATAGAAAAGTAGAGTGCAAACACATACTTGATCTTCAGACAAAACTAAAGAGACTCCCCAAACAAGACCCTCCCCCTAAACAAGACCCTCCCCCTAAACAAGAAGTAAGAGAAGTCCCTCCTTCTTTTCCTCCTCCAGGGATAGTCCCTATTTTCAAGCCCACTGGAGGGGTGAACACGAACTTGCCCGAAGGAGGCTTGATGATCGGGGGTGGCCCCGCACCTAAGCCCAAGGAAGAAGATCCTTGGGCTTTACCTCCGACAGCTCCTCCCCTGAATGAAAGAGTTATCCCTGTTGGGGGAAGGGTGCAGTTCAAGAAGTAACGGGCTACCGGGACCCGCAAAGCGGTAAAGCTCCTTACAGTAGGAGAACTCGCTTGGAAAAGATCCAAATCCGCCCGAACCCCGGTGATAACGCTCCTGTAGCGAACCTTATCTGGGGGGCTTGTGCTCTGACTTCTCTGAAAGAGCTCGGAGAGGCTTCTGTGCACTCGGTTATTACGGAGCTTCCGGTTCCGGGCATCGGGGAAAACAGAACTCCGAGTAAGTGGCCCGCTGTTAGATATTCTCCCATGCCTGGCATGAAAGCCTCTGTCGTAACTCCAAAACAGGAAGTCCCCTTCGGGGATGAAGAGTCTGTAGAGGATTTTATTGGGCACGCTCTCCTCGTATTTCGAGAGATTATGCGGGTTCTTCGTCCTGACGGTACGCTTTGGTTCCATGTCCGGGACAGGTATTCCGAGAACAAGCAGCTGGCGATGATTCCTCACAGGCTTGCTCTCGCACTACAGGCCGAGGGTTGGGTTCTCAGAAACGAGATTATATGGCAGAAGGATAACACGACCCCAGAAAGTGCGAAAGACAGGCTTACCCGTACTCACGGAACTCTATTTTTCTTTGCGCACCCGGACTCGGCAGGTAAGGACGCTGGGTACTTCTATGATGCAGACGCTATCCGGGAGCCGCACACATCTAAAGACGAAAAGCACCTAAAGAGTTACAACAAAGACCTTAACATGGCGGACGGTTTCTCCCGACGCCCTGAGGTCGATAAGGCGTGGCACCCAAAGGGCCGAAACAAGAGGTCCGTTTGGTCTGTGAACCTCGGGGCTTATCTTGGTAAGGCTGTGAGCCCTTGGCCCGCAGAACTCATCGAGCCAATGGTTCGCGCTTCGGTTTCTGCGGGAGGGGCTTGTGCCGAGTGCGGAACCCAACTTTCCCGCACCTCGGAAGATAAGTGGGTTCGGGGATGCGACCACGAAGGTAGCAAGGTTGTACGCCCTACTGTACTTGATCCTTTTGCAGGCACTGCAGTTACGGGCAAAGTCGCTATGGACTGGGGAGCCAACTTTATCGGCCTCGACATAGATTCTGAAGTTCTTAGCGAGGCTCGGGCTCGCCTTGAGGGTTTGACTCACTCGCGCCGTGCTCTCCAGAATAAGGAGAGTCCGATTTTGGACATGTTTTTGGGAGAGGCAAAGTAGATGGATCCGAACTTTGACGAGCTTCTTTCTCTTGTGGGAGATCTCGGGGAAAAGCTGATGCGCAATCCCCGTGGGCTCGAGATCTTTCAAAAGATCAAGTCTGGCGAAATCTCAGAAGTAGAAGCAGTCGAAGCCCTGTTTCAGATCCTCAAAGAAGAAGGTCTGCTTGGAGAAGTCCTCGAGACGTCTCAAAAGGTACAAAGGCTTCTTCCTGAAGCAAGTCAGGATCTCGTTCCCGTGATTCAGAGTGAGTCTGGGGAGAGCCTTATGAACCCTCTTTGGGAAGCGGCGATTATTGAGAGAACTTCCCTCGACGGAGACGTTCCCGAGCTCAGGCACGGGCCTATGCCCCCCGAAGGAAAGCCCGCTGTTCCAGTTATTCTCGATGGGACAGATCCTGTTGTTGCAGGAATAATGCTCGAAAGGGCTTCCCAACAGATCCAAGAAAAGCTGCTCACAGCCCAAAAAGACCACGAAGAAATTTGCGTTCGTCTGCTCGCTATGACTGAGCAGAAAGCTCTTGAGGCAGGGGATAATCCTGTACTTGCAATCGAAGTAGCGAGAAAGCACCTACCGGAAGCCCCGAAGGGAGTTCCCGGATATATGGCGGGGGAGAGTCCTGCTTTCTTGAGCGTTCCCGTGCCAACAGGGTCAGAGCTTCTTGAGGTATCTGACGAAAGAGCTCAACACTACAGCCACAAAGCTCTCTCAACAACTCAGGGGCGCATTTCTCTTTCTCGACCTATCGCTAATGCACTGGCAGAAAATTTGGCAGGTTTGGGGGTTTGTGCAACTCTCGGAGAAGTAAAGAGTCCTTTAGCCAGGCCGCAATGGGTCGTGGCTTCTTATGGGGCAGGAGATTTTTCCCCGAGGTTCAACTATGTAAACAGCGCAATCGCCGCACTTAGCGGGGCTTTGGAAAAGGAGATCTCAGCTATCGGGACCTCCAAGCCTCTAATTATTGAAGTTGTTCCTTACAACGGGATATCTACAAGAACTTTCGGATGGGAAGTCCGAATCGGAGAACAAGATGTTTAGCCTTACCGAAGAAAGTACCAACTGGACTGTGCGAGAGAAGTTTCCCACAAAGAGCGGGACTCTTGTTATCCTGACTTTCGCAAAGTATGTACCTGAAGTCAGGAACACTCTTGCAGTATCTCTCCCGGAAGGTTACCACTTCGAGAACGGCAGCTGGAATCTTCCTTCCGGGGAAAAGGTGCTGGTGAGGTCTTTCTTGGACTCTATCCCAGACCTACCTTCTTACGACCTTTGGGTTTGCACGGGAGGAGAAGTTATTCCTGGAGAGTTCCTGAAGGCTTTGGGGGAGTGGAGAAAGAAGGATGCCAAGTAAAGAGCAGAGATACCTTTGGACCCTAAACCTCAAAGGTGGCTCAGGTCCTTTTGAGATGCAGATTCCAGGTAACCCTACTCTTTTTCACGATCGGGGCACTTCTTCCCAACATCTATTTGTGTCTATCTCAGAGCTCTTTTTGATTAAAACAGCGTGCGAAAACCAAGGCATTCAGGTTTTCTACCACAGGATGCAGGGCGAGGAAGACTCTCAGAGAGAGGAGAAAAACAAGCTCCTTCTTAGAGACACCGAAGTGTTTGTGCTAACTCCTAAGTGCCCTGAATGTCCTTGGTATGACCCTGTTACTCTGGGTACAGGCAAAACCTGTTTTCTGAGAGAAGCTCCTCGAGAATCTTCTCTGACCCTGCTAAAAAACTCTGACGCCCACCACGCTGCTGCGATTAACTGTCCCCTAAACACCTAAGAGGCACCACGTGCGAGATTACACTGTAGACGAGACCCTGGTTCTGGCTTCCCCTGACGGAGAAAAGTTTGTTCTTCTCGCCGAAGGTGGTGAGAGGTTTCCTTGGGCCGACGACAACGGACGAGTAGTTTTCGGTCCTCCCCTCGAAGGCACGGATATGGAGGACCTTTCGTGGGAGGTTCACAAGTACTGGGTCGTAGAGGCTTTCGATGAGAATGAGCAGCCCGTTACTCTTTCTTCAGAGGAGTATCGCACAGCAGTAGAGCTGGCGGGAGAGATCTTCAAGTCTCTCGAAGAGTAACGCACAATATTTTCGCTATCCGGAATACTTTGCAGGAGTGTTGTCAATGCCCCTGCACAAAGACCCTAAACGTCAGTTTGAACTCGACGAAAGGGCGAAACAGAAAGCTGCTGAAGAAGCTCGCAGGGCTTTCCGGGGTCTTGTAACAGAAATTCTTCCTGCCGTGAGAGGGCTGAAAGAAGCCCTCCCAGGAAAAGACGATAAGACCATATCCTTGAGGAACAAAGCCTTCCTCAAGGATATCGGTCCTTCTCCTGTAGTGCAGGAGTTTCTCAGAAATCAATTTCCTGGGGGAGAAGACCAAGAGGCTTTCAAGAAGAAAGCCCTAAATCTCCTCCGGGAAGTCGTTTTCGGCAGAAAGCCCCTTACCGAAGGTCTCGAAACTCTGGACGGGATCGCGATGGGGGCTTTTCAGTCCCGGACCCTTATCGAAAGTCAAGCTCCTCTGAAAGACATCCCCTCTGATATTCGGGTTTTTCTCCCTAAGAATTTGGTTGTAGAAGTAGACCCGAACGGAACCCTGCAAAGAATTACCGAGCGGTTCGGCAACGAGTCTCGAACCCTCGAAGTCAAGATCAACAAGATGAAGTTGATCGTGCAGAAGTACAACCAGATCGTTAGTAAAGTCAAGAGAGACTTGAACTCTCAGGATGAGAAAAAGAAGCTCGCGGCGATCGTGACTTCTATCATTATGGAAACCGGGATCCGCCCCGGAGATATCGGCAATGCTGCTACCGTACATTCCGGGGGCGGCGAGAAAGTTGTGGTTGAAACCTTCGGGGCAACCACGCTTGGCCCAGAGCACGTTGATTTCGTAAGAGAGAACTTCGCCAAACTCGAGTTTATCGGCAAAAAGGGCACTCTGAATACAGCCTACTTGTCGGATGCAGAGATTATCCGGGTCCTTCAGGATCTCGTAAGCAAAGCCCGCGCCGGAGGGTTCAAGTACATCTTCGTTACTTCCAGCGGGGAGCAGTTCAACTACAACGATCTTGCTGCTTACTTCAAAGAGAACTTCGCCGGGATCGATCCTACAGACTTCCGTAAACTCAGGGCAGCAGAGACTATCTTTACAGAACTCAAAAAGTCTCAAGAAGCCCTGTACGGGAAAATTCGAGAGTTCACGGCCCTCGAAGAAAAAGAACTCCGCGAAAGAGTTCTTGACGCGATCAGGGAAACTCTCGCCGAGGCTATCGAGAAATCCAGAGAAGCTCTCTCGCATAAGTCCCAAACAGAGACTATCGAGTCTTATCTGGATCCCCGCATCACCCTGCAGTTTCTTTCGAGAGGAACTCTCGCAAAGACTCTTCACGATGCTATCTTAGATAACGAACTTGTAGTCTCTTTCGACCCTATGAAGTTTGTAGAGCTCGCTTCTGCTAAGAGTGTAGCCGCGAAGTGGGTCAAAAAGTCCTCAGGTAATGAGACTCTCAGAGGACTTCTACACCAACTTAGATCTAACATTAGAGGCGTTCTATGAAAACCCGAACTCTTTTTGTGAGGTTAGCGTCTAAGGATTCTGACCTGAGAGAACTCCTTCAAGAAAGTGGGGTTTCTGGGCGCGTAGTTAGTGCCAGGGAGTTTGCAAACCAGAAGGCTTTGCAGGAATATCTAAAGAAGCACCCAAACGCAGACAAGTCTAAGCATTCCGTCAAGCCTCAAGCAGACGATGATATAATTTTGGGCAAGCCAATAAACACTCCCGGAAAGTCGAGAAAGAAAACTTCACCGAAGAGGAAAACTCCCTCAGCAAAACAAGTATCCTCCGAGATAAACGCCGCAACAAAGAAAATGCCTGCAAAGGCCAAGAAAAGAACCGTTAGGGATTTGTCCCATAAAGGGAAAGCCCCCAGCCCGCAGCTTGCGCAAGAGGTAAAGGAAAAAGGGTTCGGGGATTACCTCAAATACAATTTGCTAATGTTTGCGGGAACTCTCATGTCTGGAAAACCCCAAGCAGTTTCCGACGGTCTTGGGGTTATGCTGGCTCCTATCGGACTTGATGGTCTGGGATACCTGAAAGATAAGCTCTTTCCAAAAAAGAAAACAGCGGGTGGGGAGACTAAGGCCGAGGTTGACATAGATCAGATCATTAAGATTATCGACAAGTACAAGACAGATATCGCTAACGCTATCGAGTCTGATACGGTCGGGGATGTGATGGTTGAAATGCTTGAAGAACTCCCCGAGGGTTCCGAGGAAATCCTCAAGCAGCTCGGAGAAAAAGGCCCAGACCTTATGGACAAGTTCTTTAAAGAAGAGAAGCCCTCTTCTAAGAAGGTAGCCGCGAAGTGGGTTAAGAAGTCTTCTGGGAAAGAAACTCTCAGAGATATCCTCGTAGAGTTAGAAGAGTCCCTCGAAGAATAAGCGGGGGCTCAGGCTTGCTCTAAGGTAATCCTTCTTTGTGAGGGATTCTATGGGCAATCCGTCTCTTGGCGAAGAAATAGAACGATACGCTTTTTGGAAGAAGTCTCTTGAGGGCTACGCCCATATGGGGGCGATGGTTCATGCTGCAGCGACTCTTCTCTCTATGCGAGACGCGGAGATCTCCCGTCTAAACTCTATTCTTGAGAGTTTCGCGGGCCGATCCCCTTCCCAGAACTACAAGTCAAGTCGAGGAGAGTACAAGAAGCCCCTCGGCGTGTACGATCCTGAGTTCGGAGATGCCCGCTTGTGTAAGTGCGGGGATACTTACGGTCGGCATTTTGACCCTTATGACAACCCCGAACATGAAAAGATGTACGGCCCTGCAGGTTGCAAATACAGCCAGACTTGCGGGTGTTCTGGATCAGTGGATAACCCTTCTGGTTTTGTAGATGCTACGGGGCATCAGGGTTACCTGCCCCGAACCCCGGAAGGGCACATCAATAACTGCCTGCTTCGCAACGAGGGCTGCGAAGAACACCCCAAGTTTGGGCCCTGCCAAATCTGTAACGGTTCTTGCCCCGACAAGCATAAACTTCAGAGAGGTACGCCATGATCGCTGTATTTGCTGCTGTAAAGAACGACGACGGGAAGATTCACGCCGAGTCTTTCCTGATGACTGAGGAAGAAGCCGACGAGCTCCGGGAGACTGCTACCGACACTTATCGTCCTTGGACTTGGGTTGTTTGGCAGGGCGGGGATATCTCTGACAGTCACCCCTACGCTCAGAACAACCATTATGCCCGTTGGTGGTGGGGTGAGTGGGAACGTCGCCGTCAGGGTCTCGAGAAGAGCGAGTATGTCCCGGACGCTACGGAGTGGAAGAACCAGCGTGAGCCTCGTTGCCCGTGGTGTGACAAGCGTAACGAATGGCTCGAAGACTCTCAGGTAATGGAAGCCAGGATGAATTGTAGTGTTTGCGAGCAGCCTTTTATCGTAGAGGTTGTTCCTGCCTTCAACACCAAGCCCCATCGAAACGAGTAAGCCCTTATGGTAGAAAACAACCTCGAAGAGATAGAGGCCCGTATTGCACGGGCTACTCCCGGTCCTTGGCGGATCAAGCCAAATGATGGGAAGAATATACACCGAGGCACCGTTCAGGTCGAAGAAAACGGACGAGCGATTGAAACGATTGCTGAGTGCTACTGCGGGGCATACGAAGGACACGGTCTTAGAAACGCCGAGCTGATCGCTAATGCCCCGGAAGATCTTGCTTCTCTCATAGAAGAGATCCGGTTTTTAAGAGAAGAGCTCGCCGAGGAAAAGCGTCTTTCCGGAATGGGCTCTGAACGAGAAGCTCGCCTTATCTCAGAAAGAGATGAAGCTCGGAAAGAGCTCGTGCGTCTGCTCTCTAAGGCTCCCCTAAGCCCGTAAAAGTAAGGTAGAACCTTTATTATTCAGGTAAGAGCCTTATGTTTTCTTGGGATTATAAACCCAAGAGGCATAAATGAGCGTGAATTCTTCCCCTGAAGCCCGTTACCAGAACACTGGCCGGATGCAGACTCTTTTTTGCGAGTATTACGAAAGAGGCCGCAGTAAGCGGGGCATCTTGTGCGATGTAAAGCACAGGGATGGAACTTGGACCCTGCGCGTCTGGGTTTCATATGAGGCGTGGAAGATTCATAACGGAACCACGGTAGAAGCCTCCTAATAGGGGTTCTCAAACAGGGGCAAGGTAACTCTTCTGTAGAGGAAACCTTGTACCCTTCTGACTACCAGCATGAAGACGATTCTTCTTGTTCCTACTGTGGAGTAGAGACAGAAGTGATCGGCCCTCCCGGACCTCAGCATAAACCTGGGTGCCCGCATGCTCCGGACCCGTTTCTCACCTCTCAGGAAAGAAATCTCACGGACGAGGAAGCGGATTTTCTATTCGAGCAGACTCTCGGCACCCCGTTGGGTCGGGAGATGCTCCACATGAGCGATCGTCAAGCAATCTCCCTTCTCAGAAACCTCCTTTCCAAGCGCAAGAAGTAAGACTATGGACATCAAGCCCCTTCCGAACTATCGTGCTTTTGCTCGCGAAATGATCCGTCTTTGCAAGAAGCATGGAGTTCAAATCACCGCTTCTGACGAAGGCTTTGTGGGCATCGGCCCTGCAAATCTTAAGAATGTGAACGAGTACATTTACTCGGAGCTGGAGTTCACCCCTACTTCTGCCAAGTTGGCAGGGGGCTGGGCAGGTAAGGAACCGAAGCCCATTAGCGTCAATTCTTTGACGGAGTGAGATAAGGAAAGTGAAGTACCTCAAGAACGCCAATACTTGGTCCCTGACTCCTGATATTCGTCTCGATGTGCGAGACTCTCTCCCTGCCGGAAACTACACCGTTTGCAGGAACCCTCTTTCTGGAGACTATTATCTCGAGGAGAGCGAGCCCTTTACCCTGCCGAAGAAACTCTATGGAAAGACGGTTCGGTGGGCAGAGCGTATTCTGGACGCTTTTGAGAAAGAAGAGCATCAAACAGGCGTTCTTCTTTCAGGTCTGAAGGGTTCTGGAAAGACTCTGCTTTCAAAGTATGTTTCCGCTACTTCTGGGCTTCCGGTTCTGATTGTAAACGCTCCCTTCTCTGATGATCGGTTTATGCGAACCGTCCAGGGGATCGAGCAGCGGGCTGTTATTCTGTTCGACGAGTTCGAGAAGCTCTATGACCCGGAGGCTCAGGAGAGGATTCTAACTCTGTTCGACGGTGTTTACACTGCCAAGAACAAGATTATGATCCTTACCTGTAACGATAGGATGTCTGTTCGAGACTTTTTCCACAACCGTCCGGGGAGACTCCGGTACTCGATTGACTTTCAGGGTTTGAGTGCAGACTTTATCAAGGAATACTGCGCCGATCAGCTTCAGAACAGCGAGTATCTCGACGATATTCTGAAGACGGCGGTTGGTTGCGGGGAGTTCAACTTCGATATGCTCCAAGCCCTTGTGAGAGAGCTGAACCTTTACGGGGGCACCGTCGAGGAAACCGTCGAAATTCTGAACGTGAAGCCACTCACTTCTTCGAGGGTGGCGTGGGATATCAAGCTGAGTGTTCCCTCTGCTCCGAACCTGAAACTGACTACAAATACGACTTTCTCTGAGCACCCTATCACTTGGTTCCAGCGTCGGAACGGTTGCACTTTCGATTTCAGCTTTCAGAGCTCGGGGTCTCTGCCGGACGGAAAGAAGTCCGACGAGAACGAGGATTCTTATGCGGAGCTCTCCCTCAACAATCTGAAGCAGGTGGACCCTAACACGAACACCTACAACTTCGAGATTGAAGCAGACATCCACCTTAACGAAGAAGAGTCTGTCACCAAGACTGTTCTTGTTCGAGTTACTGAAGAGATCCAGGGCTCTTTCTATCGGGGCGGCTGGGGCTTCGGAAACGACTTCTAATCTCACTTTTCAGAGGAGCAAATGCCAGCACCCAGTCAACGCGCTTATCTGCGCATGAAGGAAATCAACCACTCCCAAGAGGCGAACAAGCTCGGGGGAGACTCGATTGAGAATTATCTGAAGATCATCCCGATCCTCATCAAGGAGCCGTACCTCACGGGAAAGGCTGTTTCGGGCATGCTCGCAGTTCCGCAGGGGTCTATCGGCAAGATTATGCAGGCTGCTCGAAAGACTCTCGGCATCACCCTCAACGGGGACTTTGTCGACCTTAGCGAGAAGTTTGCAGAGTGTGCTGTGCGGCTCGGGTATATCGCCCCCCCTTACACTCGCTTCAGCCGGAAGTATGGGGCTCCTGCTCCGGATGGTTCTGCCCCCTCTTCTGCCGTAACCCCCGCAGTTGCCGGAACTCCGGTTTCGCTTTTCGATGATCTGAAGAAGCTCCACGCTGAGCTCTCGGTTATCATGAGGCGTGAAGGGATCTCTTCCCTCGAGGTGACCGAAAAGAGCCTGAAGGTCACTCGGACAAAGACGATCACCGAGACTTTCCGCATGTAAAGGGCTGAGAGAACCTTCAAACCGTAAGTAAGTTTGGAGGTTCTCTATGGATTTCACCCTGAAAGTCAATGGTGTAGAAACTCCCGCAGAAAAGCGACCGCTTTGGTGGCAATCTGCGGGTTTGTTGTATTCAAAGACGGGTTATGGAAAGAAGATCCCTACCCAGTACATGGTGCGTTACAAGAACCGCTGGCGCAGGGTTTACTGCTGCGTGTACTCTAACTCAGGTTCTCTTTACATCACCGGGAAGTCAGACACTCTCGGCCCTCTGTGGGTCACAGAATGAGTACACCTTCCTGCACCACTTGTCGGTACTACGCCCCTGAACGCCCCACCTACGGGCGGTGTTACCGCTACCCACCCGTTGTCGTACAGCTGGGCGAAGTATACAGTGGGGGGTCTACCCATCCCTCTGTAAGAAAGGATGAGTGGTGCGGAGAGCATACCGATAAGGACGCGCCCTCCCTGCGCGAACTGCTTCTGCAGACGCACCGCGACCTCCGAGAAATGCTCGCCCGCCTCTCAGAAACCAGCATCCCGAAAAACGAAGAAGATAAGACATGAACATAGAGATCAACAAGAGCGATATCCACGAGCATCTCTGGTTTCAGAGGCTGCTCGAAGCACGGCTACATAAGGAGACCCTGCGCCGCGCTATCGAAGCTGGTCACGTCCCCCCAGACACCAAAGATCTATGGTGCTTTGAGGTCACTATGGAAAACTGGATGACCGAATCCGTCGATGCTTGCTACAGAGTACAGACCGGGGATCGGAGGCCATACGACAGAAAGACTTACTACGAGTCCTACACTCTCGCAGAGATTCTGCACATCGCGATGAAGGATCCGAGCTAAACAATATCTTCTTTATGGCTCTTCTTTTTGGAGAGGATTTATAAAGATGAACCCCCTTGTGACGAAAGCTGTAGAAGAGCTCAACGATATTCTGTTAGAGCATCAAGATCTCCTCGGAGAAGCCAAGGGGTTCGGGATGCGCACTGCGGCTTTACCAAAGGGTCTGATGCCCCTGAAAGAAGCGCAGGAAATCGTTTCAAAGTTCGACGATAACACTAAGAGGCTCATAGATTTCCTCGAGTCTCTCGGTAATTCTGTCATGCGTGCCCCGGACAAAGCCTCGAAAGATGCACTCGAGGAGATTTACCAGCGTGGCGCGAAGTCCCTCAACAAGTTTGAGGAAGACCTAAGAAAAGCGAAAGAAGCTCTTCTTAAGCACGAAGATCTTCTCGTGGGAGAAAACTTCCAAGATATGTTCCAGGCGATTCGTCTGGCGATATTGGACTTGGACTTGAGTTCAAGTTCCGAGTTCAAAGCCAAAACCGAAATGCGCCTCGACGCGAACCCCGCTTACGCCACGGGCTTGATTACCATTTCATACATGCTAAATGCGAAAATGGTAGACGCTTTCCGAATCCGAGCGACATACAAAGCCGAGAACGACGAGTATATCGCGGACATGTGGTCCGAAAAATCAAATCGTTGGTTTCCTGCTGCCAGCAAAGTCGGCCACGCTCGGCTACCTGCGTTCGTTAGGACGATCGTGGATAAGCTGAAGGTGATTCACGATTTAGAGCACGAAAATTCTCCGATCTTTGGATCTCGAAAGAAAATCGAGAATATCTCCCCGGATCTCGAGAACTACAAGAAAGAGCTTGCAGAGAAAGATCTCAGGAAGAAGATGGAGGCGAAAAAGGTTCGCCTTAATCAAACCGTGTCAGAGATTTCCCAAGATCTGGTGAAGAAACTCAAACAGCGTTTCCCGAAGGCCCGTGGCATTTCTGTGGCCGGGAATACCCAGGACAAGGGTAGTGCACTTACTACTTGGATAACTATCGATCTCGGAACCAGCCAAATCCAAATCGCTAATATCTTCACGTACGACTCTTACAGTTTGAGTGAGAAGATCTATGGTCTTAGAGGTTCTTACGGAATACTCGGGAGCGCGGAAAATAAACTGACAAACTCTATCCCCCCGACAGAAAACACAAACACTTACATTTCTGCTGCGGTAGAAGAAATCTCCAAGTTTGCAGCACTCGATCCTGCTGTAAACATGGCCCTGAAGAAAAAGATCGAGGCTTTCGTTGACGCGCTGGCGAAAGCAGAGCCCTCTTTGAGAACGACCTTGTCTAAAATCGAGGAAGCCAAAGACGTTGTTGCAGCGCACTACACGTACCTGAGGGGCTATTACCGCTTGCCGATCGTGGTAGAAGCGAAGAAAGACGCTCGCACCTTCAAAGTGGGAGTGCAAAACGAAGTGTTAGAGGGACAAGGAGCCAAGTTGATTCCCAAGATCATAGCCCTTGTTCAGAAGGTAGGGGTTACTCGTTATGCTGGGACTAATCGCACAGCAGGATCTTCTGAATTTACGAATATTGTTTGGGAATCGAATGTGAGAGCAGCTTTCTCTACTGCCCGTCGAGAAGCTCTCGAAGAGCACGGTCACGGAGAAGGCTATTCTGGGACGATCTACAATAAATCGTCTTACAAAATCAGAAGAGAAGACCCCCTGAGTGTGAAAGAAGCCCAAAGTTTCGTAGAGAAAGACATCGATAAAAACAACAAGTGGGATTCGGAGGCTTTCGCCATCCCTCTTTCTCGAGGCACCGTACTCTCTACGGAAAAAGTCACCGTAACAGTTACTGCGAAGGACGAACCGGAAGCTCGCCTTCAGGCGACAAGAAGGATTTACGCCACGGGAAGATTCCCGCCGAACGCAGACGTTGTGGTTTCTGACCCCACAGCTAAGAAAATTTCCGAGACTCCCCGCACCAAGACTTTTGAGATTACAGGAACTCGGAAAGTCGTTATGACAGGCAAAATCGACGGGTGGATGTTCTACGGCTGGTCCGCCTCGTAGGTACTCGCCAAAAGTAACAAAGTAATCCTCGAAAAGGATAAGCCTTTCCGAGGATTTCTTTATGGCTGATACTCCGTGCCCCGAGTGCAAAGGAAAATGCTGCCGCAGCGACTACGGGTACAGGGTCGAGCACATGGGCGCGGAGTGCTACGAGCACTCCTGCGAGGCGTGTCACGACGGCACAAAGCCCAAGCCCGTGTGGACTGCCGAACAGGAGCGCGCCGCCGTGGTGGCGTTCCTGCGCGAGTATGCAGTTCCCCGCAAGATCGACCCGGATGTCCTCGTACTTCTGCCTCCCGGTGCCACCGTCGTCAGCCACTTCGCTGAAGCCATCGAACGCGGCGACCACTGCCGCGAGGAGGAGCCGTGAAAAAGCCACGCAAGCACCCCGCCAAGGAAGAGCGCATCAGCAAGAGAATCTACGAGGTTGAACAGGAAGCCATGCGTGAGGCTCTGAAAGATTTAGTCGTCGGACGCAACACACACCGTGATTGCGCCGGGAAGGAGGAGGCCTGACCGTGAACGAAGGTTGCCCCGTGTGCCAAGGCCGCTGCTGCGAGTACGGCATTGACGACTATCGGGGCGCGCACCGGAGCGAAGCCTTCCACACCTGTCCCTACTGCGCGGACGGCACGGTGCCCGCGCCCGTCCGCACCCCCGAGGACGAGCGGGCTGACGTGCTCGCCTTTTTGCAGCACGCAGTGAAGTATCCGAACCCTAAGTTGCCTATGGGCCACTACCTCGAGATACTGTGCGAAAGTATAGCGAAAGGGGAGCACGAGGGGTGGGCGAAAATTCGATAGCTGGGGTCAGAAAGAATTTCCCAGTTGGGGAGTTAGATCCCCACACTCAAAATCCAGCAGTAAACAATCTAAGAGAGATTTTTCTTCGCCACAAGTGGGAAATCGCCAAAATCTATTTCTATGTGATCATAGCCCAAGGCTTCTTACTCATAGAGCCTTGGCTTATGGGTAAAGCCATAGACGGTCTACTCGTAGGTGGTTATCTTTACGCAGGACTTCTTCTTTGCGCGTTTCTGCTCGAGAGCACCTTTATCTACAAGAGGATGGTGCTTGACACAAAGGTTTATCTCCAGATCTACAACGAGATCATCCTCGACTATCTGAAAAGAAACAAAGACGCCCCTGTTTCTACAAGGATAGCGAGGGCAGATATGTCCTATGCGATAGTGGGTTTTGTCGAGAACGATCTCCACTATTTTCTTGTATCTACCATGACTATGGTGGGGACGCTTTGTTTCATTTACGCAGGGAGTCTTCAAGCAGGGGTAGTCGCCACCCTTAGTGCGATCCCGACTCTTCTGATCACAAAGAGGTTCTACCGCAAGATCGCTCAGGCCAACAGGGTCGGTAACGATCACTGGGAAGGCAAAATCGAAGCGATCCAGTCAGAAAATGACCCGAGGATAGAAGGCTTCTTCAAGAGAAGAAAGAAGATACTTACGGCAGCTTCTACTCTACAGGGCAAAAACTGGGCGGGTCTCAGTGCCTCAAGATCCTTGTTCCTAATCCTCTCTATCGCTGTTTTTACACACAAGGGACTTGGGCTCACTCAGGGGGAAGCTGTGACGATGTACTCCTATCTGAGCCAGTTTCTTGGATCTACTTTGTCGATCCCTATTGCGGTCGATGTGGTTACTCGGATGAAAGATGTCCTACGAAGGATAAGAGAACCGTAAAGAGTATCGGGGAGAAATTATGGGCACCAAGACCATTGAGATTTCTGAGCGTATTCTAACAGAGCTTTATCGCCACTACTACAATCCTGCAACGGATTACCGGGATCCTGTAGGGACTGCTCTTTGGAAAGAGGTGGAGCAAATACTCGGCCCAATATGTTTGTGCGGAGAGGACGACAACATCGACCCGTCGAAATCTCTCCAGCACAAGACCTGGTGCCCGAAAGAGGGGGAATAATGGATCCGTGGGATGATCCTAAGCTGAAAACTTGGTATCACGTTCAGTTAGAAACCAGAGACTTGATTATTTCGTGCGAAGTCGCAACGCCTAACTTTGACCCCGCCGACATAGCTCGAGAACACCTTAGATCTCTTCTGCCCGATCCGGATAATACCCATATTCATGTTGGAGGGTGCTCCAGCATCGGATATGTTTCTGTCGATTATCCCTCTATCTTGGATTTCAGAGTAACTACTGGGAACGCGCCTTTCCCGGTTGACTTTGATGGGCGACCTGTTCGCGTAGTCGTTACGCATGGGCCAAACGGAAAATTTGTGGGCACCGACCGTTTGATCGTGTCCCGGTTACAACCTGACGGGACGGACGTGTGAAGTCAAAGGCGCAGCGGGACAAGAAAGCCCTCCTCTTGGAGAGAGAAAACAAGAAGAAGGAGAATAAGATGAACCCTCAATTTAAGAAAGTGCGTAGCGTAGAAGACCTCGCGGAGACAATCAACCTTCTGCGCGAGTGGCTATCGGAGTTTCACTCTGATAGAGGTATTTCTCCCTCGGAAAGCTGCTCTTTCGCGGTCATTCATCTCCCGTCTATGGGCGTATGCGACGGTGTAGATTATTGTGTGCACGGAATCCACAAGGGAGAATACTTCGGTAAAGCCCCAGAAGACACCGCTGACTGGGCCGAGAAGAAAGAGATGTTCCTTCTCTGGGCCGCTTGGAAGGGACTTGTTATTTCTTCTGAGATTTTAGAGGAAGCCGTTGCATGGGAGGCCAAGGCCAACTGGTGGAGGCTATGACTACGGAACCAATCTTTCTGAAGATCAAAGCGCAAGAGGTAAAGCCCTACCATTATGGACTCTGGACTTGCATCGAGGACGGGGAGCCTTTCGCGAACTGCATTTGCTCTGTGAAGTGGAGCGAGGACGGCAAGAGCCTCTGGTTTATGCTTGAGAGTCACAACTTTTACAAGGCTGACCCCGAAGAAGAAATCGAGGTCGTTGACTTGTCCAATAACAAGTCGTGGTCCTACTCTCGAAAGAAGACCTCGGGTTGGGTTCTTCCCCCTCGCCCGACTCCCCGTAGAAGGGAGAGATATGACCACAACTACAAGTGGTCCCCGGACGGCCCTGAATGCGATAGGTGCGGGTTTGTGCACGAGCCTAACCTCGAACCCCTTGGAGATTAAGCATGTCTATGGAAGAAGATCGCGACGCGCTCAAAGAGACGATAGATTCTCTCCAGAAGGAACTCTCTCGCTTAGATCAGAAAATCAGAGATAGAAGGCACGTGTTAGGTCTGATTGGAAACGAGTTTCAGAAGATTACTTGGGCTCCAGAAACCACTAACAACCTGCCGCAGATTTTCTCTTGGACTTTCGAGGAAGACCCCATTGTAGCGAAAATTTCAGAGAGCCTCTTTCTGAAAGAAGGGAGCCCACCCGTAAGCATCCCCTTACCGACAGGAGATATCTCACTGTCTCTTGTCGGGGGGAGGCTTTGGCTTACCTCTCCTGATCCTGAGAATCTTTTGAAAGCAGTTCGGGCATGGAGACTCCGAGTAGAGGACCTCTCGCACGTGTTTGAGAAACTCGATCGTCAGAGAGCTCGGTTAGACCTGCTCGAAGAATTTTGTTTGAAGCTCTTCCCCCTTAGGGAAGTTCCGTAAACCGTAAGTCTGTTTATGCTTCAAGAAATCCTACAAGATATCCGTAAAGAGCGGGAAGAGATTCTCGTTCGGGCCCAAGGGGCCAAGATCTTCTTAGAGCTCTCTGACCCTAAGCGTCTCGAGAGGGCTTCAGAGATAATCAGACAGAACCGAGTTCTCCTCGAAAGAGATACTTCAGACGAGGTAACTGGAACCTGCTCTCCTTCTGGTGGAGGAGATCCTTACAAAGTTTCGTTCCGGGTAAAATCCGGAAGGGTAAGGGGTTCTGCCTGTACTTGTCAGGATTCTGGAAATGTTTCTTGTAAGCATGTTCTGGCTCTTTGCGCCTTCTGGCTCCTGAACCAGAAGAAAATTTGGTCTAAGCTCGGCGAAGCTCTGGTACTTTTAGATCCCCCTAATGCAGATTCCAAAGTAGCCTGAGTGCAGGGGTAACTGTTTCATAGAGGCACACATGCTTATAGGGATCGCCGGGACTATCGGTGCCGGGAAAAGCTCGCTATGTTCAGAGCTCGTTAAAGTTCTCCCCGAAATCACGGGGGAGCCTTGGAAGATTCTCCCCGAGCCTGTTACAGATAATCCTTATTTGGGGTTGTTCTACGAGGAGCCAAAGCGTTGGGCTTTCACGATGCAGATGTTCCTACTTCTTCGGAGGTTTGAGGCTGCTTGTGTGCCCGAAGACGGAATCAACTATATTCAGGATAGAACTCTTCAGGAAGATAGGATTTTCGCGATCCTTGCACATAAGAGAAACCTTATGACAGACGAGGAGTTCTCGGTTTACGAGGGATACTACAAGGTACTCTCTTCTTCCCGGAGAATCCTGCGTCCGGACATTACCTTTTATCTGCAGGTTTCACACGAGACTTCTCTTTCCAGAATAGAAAAGCGTGGTAGAGAGGTAGAAGGGGGGCTACATTCGACCGAAGAGGGTAAGTCTTATTTGAAAGAGCTCATAGAAGAATATGAAAGAGAAAGGGTTTCCCCTTCCCACAGAGGGAGAAAGTGGAAAACCCTCGACTGGAACGGGGCAGTAGACCTTCTACCCCTATTAGAGATTTTGAAGGGGTAAGGGTAATCCAGTTATAGATTTATGGGGCTATGGCGCAGCGGTAGCGCATCGGACTTTTAATCCGTTGGTCCTGGGTTCGAATCCCAGTGGCCCCACCACCTAAAAAGTTCCGCCAGAGCGGATAATTCAAGAAGAGGTAAGAAACTATGAGCAAGCATCAATTTCAGTTCCCCCTGACACTTAAGACAGACGTGCACGGGGAGGAGTACATGATTGGGAGCACAGACTTTCCGGGAAGCATCGACCTCCGGGATTGCGCTTTCCTCGTCTTTTTCCCAGAGGACGGTTCTGACAAGGGAACCCTTATGATCCGTCCGCGCTCTCTTGTGCCTCGCCCGAACCACGGTTCTCGCGATAGCGACGATAGTTGAGGGGTTAGGAATTTTCCCTCCCCGTAAACCTCGGTAGATATTGCGGACTCATAACTCAGCTGGATAGAGTAGCGGATTTCTAATCCGCAGGTCGCAGGTTCGAGTCCTGCTGAGTCCGCCACTTCTTTGAAAACTTCCCCAGTAAAAGGGAACGGGCAACTCGGGCCTGTTAGGAACTCGCTGACCCAGCGAGCGAGATCGAGTAAGGGTCGCCAGAGGGGAGTGTTATCCCCTTGGGGTAGGGAGATCCCCCACTCAGAGGTCTTTTGAACAGGACGCTGTTTGGTCGGACAGGACGCTGACCGTAAAGAACTCGAGTTTAATCCGGAGCCGCGTTCCCGGATAAAAGTTCTCCCAAACGCATCCCCTTGGGTCTCGTAGCCCAGCTGGATAGAGCGCAGGATTCCTAATCCTGAGGTCCCGAGTTCGAATCTCGGCGAGGCCACCATTTCCCGCCCCCAAGAGCGTTATCTTGGGCGTCCGTGGCGCGGAAGCACCGACCCTACAGTCGTAAAAATGGTAGCGGTATCCCGATGACCCGACAAGTTGGGGATCCGCGCTTCGACGGATAATTTCGAAGCTGGTCTCCCTCGCCATTCAGGGGAACCCTGACTTCGGGGTATTAACTACAGAAGTGAGGTCTTGTCCCCCTTGCGGGTTGGAATCCGCGAACGGACTTATAGCCGGATAACTCAATGGGCAGAGTGCCACCCTTACAAGGTGGAAGTTGTGGGTTCGAGTCCCACTCTGGCTACCATATCAGAGTATCCTTTTGTGTAAGTCTAATCTTCTTTTCCCCTTCTTGTTCAAAGAACTCGGGCTTAGACAAAAGGATTTGCGGGAGTAACTCAGTGGTAGAGTCCCAGCCTTCCAAGCTGTTGGTCGCGGGTTCGAATCCCGTCTCCCGCTCCATTTGAGAGTGCCAGAATCTTCGTGATGACCCTAAGTGAACGCCATTAATTTACCGCTGCTCATACGGGCAGGTGGCCAAGCGGTAAAGGCGTCGGTCTTATAAGCCGAAGATGCGTGAGTTCAATCCTCACCCTGCCTACCATATTTGAGAGACACAGATAACTTCGGGGGGGCTCCACGAGACTTTGCTCGTTCTCGTCTTGGCTTTCCTCCTTGTGCCAAGAAAAGAGGGTTCTTCTTCCCCCAAAAGTCGGACACACTAAAGAAGAACACCGGAGCACGGGCTACTGGCAAAGGGTGCCCGAAACTCCGGACCGAAAGGTCTTGAGAACCCTTTGCCTTTTAGAAGACCTCTTCTCAAAATCTTGAGAAGAGGTCTTAATTCTTTTTAGGTTTCCCGCACGAGGGCCAGACCGTAATCCTACTACGCGAACCCTTAATTCAAATATGAGGCACAATATGACAGAGCAAGAAGCAAAGAACGCTCTTCTCACTCTCGAGAAGGGCCGAGATATCGTCATCGTTGCAGGAAAGAAGCACCCAAAGGGTCTTCGGGGCACCGTGCGCTGGTACGGCATGGGCGACTACGGCCCCAGCCTCGGATTTCTCGTTCCCGGAGAACAGAAGCTCCGGTACACGAGCCCGAGCAATGTGCAAGGGATCTTCCCAGGTCTAAATCCTGGAGATGAGCCCGAAGGCGGCTGGGTTGCCCTCTACGAGGAAGTCAAGAACAACACCACAGTCCCGAAGCGGGATGATGTGGTCCGCTGCTTCGTAAATGAAGTCGGCTGGGTCGAGGGGGCCGTGTTCTGGACCGGAGAGGGCCGCGTCGGCTTCAAGGTTCAGGGCCAAACCGAAGGGATCTTCGTCGGTCTCGAAGAAGCCCAAATCCTTATGGGCGACGGTTCTTGGAAGAGCTGCAAGGTTCCTGTCCGGGCTGTTCCCAAGGGTCTGGCTCCGGCTCCTTCGGGGTTCCGGGATCTGAGCCTTGAGGATGACGATAACAGCACTTCTGCCCCGGCTTCTCATAAGCAGGAGGAAAAGAAGTCGACCTTTACCCTTCTTTCTCCTCTGAGCCTTCCTCCGCCTTTCTGTGACATCCGGCAGTTTGTTCCGAAGAACGGGATGTACGTCGCCCTCGATCAGAACGGAGAAGAAATTTGCGTTCTCCCCGAGGAGACCGTGAAGGATATCTTCGCTCAAACCCTGACTCCGGAGAATGGGTACGAAATCCCCGGAGAGAATCTCGACTTCGAAAACCTTAACTTTTAGGATACAGATACCATGAACGGCAAGACTATCAAGAAGAAGATCTCGAAGCACCAAACTTATGAGGGTCGAGTTCTAATCACTGCAGAAGTTTCCACGAAAAAGATTTTCGGGGGAATTCCAGTGCCCCCGAAGCCTTCAAAGCCCGAGGGCTGGGAGGATAACCTTTACGCAGAAGGTTGGCGCAGGACGGTTCAAAACCCTGACGGGAACTGGACCACAGAAATCGTCACCTTTGGAAGTTTCCAACACGCTGATGGAAACCAGACCCCCTTCGCAGAAAAGAAGACTTGCACGCACGAGGTCGAAGACCGACTTCCTGAAAGCCTGGATTGGGTCTATGAGGAGCTCCCAGAACTTCTTGAGATTTGGGAAGCTCGCGTGGTTTGGGGGGAGAAGTTTCTTTCAGGAACCCCAACGGGAAATCCTACACTGGATGCCCTGATGCGGGTTTCGGAGGGGGATAAGCCCCCACACTGTATGATTGTCGAAGATAAACTGATCCTGGTTTTCTTTCCCACTTACTCTGCTAAGAATAAGCGGGAAGTTTCAGCGAGGCTTCATAAGGCTTTTCGCGCTGCCAAGAAGCAGGGTGTCCGGCTTACTCTCCGCTTCTGAAGGGTTTATGCCTCAAGCACAAGGGTAAATTCCTTCAGAGGTAAAGGATTATGCTTCAGAACTATAAGAATACTCGAGGGTTGTCTTGCGTAAGTGGTACTCCAGAAGATTTGGAGTTCGCAACTTTCTTGATCAGAACGCGCCTATATCTTGCTTTTGGTGAGGAAAAGGGCGAAGAGATCTTCCGCAAGATGCCAGCTTTCAGGACCCTTGTTCTTGTTTCTCTTGAAATCCAAAAGAGTCAGAACAACTAAAAACAATAAGGTTTCCCGCCCCTTACACTGACCGTAAGAGTAGTGTAAGGAGGCCAAATGACTACTGGTGCTACTGTCAAGTTCCCTCGCGAAGAGACGCTTACTTCGGATGAGGGGCGTTATCTTGGAAAGCGAGAGTGGGTACAGACCGGAGAGGTCACGGAGGTTCTACCTTCGGGGCGTCTTCGGGTAGCCTGGATCGACCCCGTTTGGGGCCCAACCCAGATGATCTGTTATCCTGAAGAGCTCCTCGCTTCGTAAAAAACCAAGCCCCTAACCAAACAGCCCGAGAGGTAACCCCTCTCGGGCTGATTTCTTTTAGAGAGGATTTATGACGGAAATCCAGAACGCTCTCGTCGAGCACCTGAAGGTTCTTGACTCTTTCGGAAAGTTTCCTCCCGGATACAACTACAAGTCGATGTACGACTTTGTCCTTGACCGGGGCGAGTTCTTCGACGCTCAGACTCCCCTGACGCCGGAAGAGGAGAAAATCGTCCGGGCTGCAAAGAAGAGCCGGAAGTTTCAGATGAAGCAGTGCTTCTACAACTCCCAGAAGCTCCTTCTCGAGGACTCTTCCGGACAACTCAAGTACGCAGAGGGCTGGGCGCATTCCGGGATTATCCCTGTGCATCACGGATGGGTTCACATCAATGGCAAGGTCGTCGACGTGACTTGGACAAACCGAGAATCCCGATTGATCGCGCCCCCCGAGGGATTTACTTACTTCGGGGTTTCTTTCGACTCTAAGCTGGTTATCGAGCGGATGCTCAGTTCCGGCGTGGCGTGTTCGGTCATCGACGACTACGAAAACAACTGGCCTGTCCTGAAGTGGCCCCGTAAGAACTAACCCTTATGTAAGAGTCCTACCAACAGGAGGAGACCCCTATGAAGTTTATCAAGATCGAACTCGCCCAGAGCAAGAAGGCTGTGGTGCGCCAGGACCAAATCGCTGCTGTTGAGCAGGGTGAGTGGCGAAACTTTCCCCACGAACCAAACCGCACGGGATTCTTTATGGCGCGCATATTTCTTGTGGGAGGCGCGATCTTTGACACCTATTCTAACTACGAACAGGTCCTTAAGGAGTGGTGCGAATAACGGGGGTTGGCTGATGTGGCTTATCGCAACGGCTTATGTGGCAACTTGCCTCGGTTGTTCCGGAGTAACTGCAAGCGGCCTGAAAGCCGATTATAGAAATCGTTATCTTGCAGCCTCAAAGCATTGGGAAATCGGGACTTGTTTAGAGCTCGAACTCTCACCCGGAAAGTGGGTGAGGTACACGATACAAGATAGAGGCCCGCAAAACTCAAACCACATAGACATTTTGGTGGGGACAAAGAAACAAGCCATAGAATTTGGCAGACAAAAAATCCAAGCCCGTAAATGCAAGAAAAGTTGAGGGGAAAACATGCAACTCTACCAAGTGATCCTAAACAATCTCGATGAGCGTTCCCCTATTTTCAAAACCCGCGAAGAAGCTGTGGCTCTGATTCGCGGGTACGCAAACTATATGAAGCGAAGGGGGTGTCAGGTAGTCCAAGAGTCCGACGAGAGGTTCCAGGCAATCTGGGGTGGATGGTCGGAACATCAGAACACTATCTGGCTCCGCGAGATCCAAGTCGGTAAAGTTCCCGAAACTTGGAAAGACTTTGCCTGACTCCAGAGAAGGAGTATGCCGTGAGACACATCGACGATATCGACGATCCTACTTGGCATGACCTGTTTGACCGGGAAGCTGAGATCCGAAGGCTAAAGCAGGAAATCGAAGAGATTCGCTCAGATATCGGAGAAGTCTACATGCGGGGGGTCTCAGCAGGGCGAGAAGCTGAGCGCATTGCAGAACGCGGGCATGCTGTTGAGTTTTTGCATATGCGCGCTGAAGAAATCCGCAAAGGAGAGCGGGAACCCGCGAACCGCGAAAGTGCTCTGATCGACGCTGCTGAAGATCTCAGAAAGGGTAAGCATCGGTAACTCTGAAATACAGGAAGATAAAAAGATGACACGAGAGATTATTGAGAAAATCAGCTCCGGGGACCACTTGACGGACGAGGAGCTCGACGAGGCGATCATCTTTTATGGGCGTATTGAGACAGACATCCGACTTCTGGGGGAGAAGTTCTTTCTTCCTTGGGCCGAAGTCCGTCGCGTGTACGATACTCTGCGCGGATACAGGTACCATCGAAACTGGGGGAAGGACTCGTGACCCAAGAGCAAATTCTGATTGCCCGCAGGTTCCTTGGCTCAAAGCACTGGCGATGGATGCCTGGAATGCTTCGTTTGCGAGACTGTCCTTCCGACAAGAGAGATTTTCTTCGCAACGAGGGGAGGGTTCCGGACGGCCAAGATTCTTGGACTTACGAAGACTGGCCTGTTCTCCCAGACACAACAGATCCTGCTACACTGGGCTGTATCCAGTATCTTCTCAGAGAAGCCTGGAAGGGAGCCCCGATCGAAGTCCACCCCTCTCGGGGAGCTGGGAACCCTTGGGGCGTTAGCATCTTGAACGCTGTTTTGGAAGACGACTGCCCTTATTTCTGGGCTTTGACCGAGCTGGAAGCTCTCGTTCGGGCTTTTGAGGGAGCCCCCTGAAAGGTAATCTTCAAAATACGAGAGACCCAAATGGATAAGATGCTGTTTTTGTTGTTCGGGTGCTTCCTTATCAGCCTGTTCGTCTATGTCGTCTTATCCCTTTTGGAAGGGCTTTGGAATAGTCTGAAAGATCTATTTGAAGCTCTGTTCGGGGGAGGGAGCTCTGAGTCGGACTACACTTCCACCGACTACTCTTCCTCCAACTATTCTTCCTCGTCTTCGTCTTCTTCGAGCTGGTACACCCCGCCCAGAAAGTCGAAGTCTTCTTGGGGCAACCGGGAAACAAACTACACCCGTGACTGGTCCTCGGTAGCCCGTAAGTACAAAGAGTCCCGGAGCTGGCGCTGCGAAAAGTGCTATGTAAACCTCTCCGATAAGAGGCACCGTAGGCTGCTTCATGTGCATCACCGGGATCTGAACCCTCAGAACAACTATTCTTGGAACCTGATCGCACTTTGCGTTATCTGTCATTCTGAAGAGCCCGGAGCAGGACATAAGCGTCTTGCCGGAACGATCAAGAAAGACGGACGATACGACGAAGTGCGCAGGTTGCGCTGGTAGGAGATCTTATGAACCTTGAAGAAGCACTCGCAGAAGTAGAAAAGCTCCGCCTCGAGAAATCAGAAATGCAGGACGCCCTCCGGGATGTTATGGGGGCTCTTCCCGTGAACGCTGTTCAGATCGCTTTTACGGGGGATTACGGATTGTATGTTCAAGCCTGTTTCGAACAGCTTGTGAAAGAGCGCGACGACTGGATCGACTCGTCGTACATGCACAAAAACGCTGCGAACGAACTCGATCACATACTCACAACCTTGAAGTTCGCGCTCTCCCCCGAAGGTGGACACGAGGGGTGGCGTCCCCCGCGAGGCATTGACCCTCTGGTAGACCTCGCCCTCGAAGTTCGCGAGGCCAAGGAGAAGGCCGAGGACAAGGCCATCCGTTTCGACTTGGACGCTGCGGGCATTGATGCCCGAGAGCGGGACGCCGTGGAGTTGGTAGACCTCCGCGCCGAGGTCGCCCGACTCACGGCCCGCGCCGAAAAGGCCGAGGCCAACTACGCCTTCATGGTAGAACGAGCCGCGAACGAGAAACTCGACGGCTACCGGGAACTTGGAGCGCGTGCGGCTGCCGCCGAGAACGAGCGCGATGAACTGCGAGCCGAGAACCGGAAACTCCGCGATGTTCTGGAATGGGTCAACAATCAATGCCCCGGCAAGTGCGCGGGCGTCTGCGATGCGGCGTTGCGCGGCGAGATCCGCCGCGAGGGGGAGCCGTGACCGAACAAGAACTCCGCGAAGCCCTGCAACGGGCTATCGACCTCATGCGGGAACGAGAGTGGGTCACGGACGGGTATGAGAGCATCTCGGGCTGCATCTATTGTGGACGTGCCGAACGCAACGGCCACGACCCAAAATGCGAGGCGTTCGGGGATAACGGCGTCACCCGCGTGCTTGACGAGGAGAAACCATGACCTCAAGGCTTACAGGTCCTTTCGGGATTTAACTCTTAAAGAGTAGCGCGCAGCGAGACGAACAGACCCATAATTTTCTAAGTACCAGTCCATATGCCCGTCTGGACTTGGGGCATCTATTTCTTTGGGCACGTTGCCTACAGCCCTTAGGATAATCGGGATAAGGATTTCTCCGATTGGCAGCGTACCTGTCACGGCCATTTCCGGACGCCCCGTGATAGCGATAAGCGCGGTCGGCAGAACAGTATGCTCAAGCACCTCAAAAAGAGCGAGCCCTAAACCGACTTTCCAACCGTGCTTCTTCACGGCGGATATCATTGTCTGGACGGTCTCGATCGGGTTTAGGGCATGCCAGGCTTTACGCAAGGCTAACTCTACGACCCGTTCTGTGACTTCGCCTCTAAACTCAGCCACATTTTCGCGAATTACTTTTGTGCGAACTTTATCTGGAAGTTGGTTGCCTTTCCAGATAGCTGCGTTCTCATACCCCCAAACATAGCCTTTCGAGTAGTCTTCAGACTTAGAAGGGTCCTCATCTTTGAAGAGACCCCTGTTAGAATCCCATCTACCTTGAACAGCCCCCTGTAAGAACTCATCCACGTCAGCGTCTACTTCCTGTTCTCCGAGGGCCACAACGATTTCTGGAGCCAAGTCTCGGAAAACATTATCCATAGCATCGTCGACAGGGCCGGAAATAAACTCCCCGCTCCGACGAACGAGCACAGACCAAGGTTGGATTATCCAGGCAACCCAGTCGGACACTCCTGCTTCGAGGTGTCGGGAAGCGACGCGGGAAGGAGAAGCCTTACGGGGAGACTTCTTCGCTGCCTTAAGCCGATTTTCTACTTCGGCCCAGTTCACGAGATTATCGAACAGGGCATCAAAGTGCGCAGCGCGATCGTTTTGGTAATCCATGTAGTAAGCGTGCTCCCAAGCATCTACGGGTAGAAGAACAATCCCGTCCCAGAGAGGACCGTTCTCGTGGTTCATAACCGTCAAGACGCGAAGCCCGCTTGGGGTATACACGAGAACGCCCCAGCCGGAGCCCCGAACCTTGACAGTGCTTTCTTTCAACTGAGCGCGGAAAGCCTCCCAAGAACCGAAGTCTTCCTCGATAAGTTTCTTGAGGGACTTAGAGGGGGCTTTGTACTCTTTAGTCGGGACCAGAGACTTCCAGTACAGCGTGTGTAAGAAGTCCCCACCAGCGTTAAACTCGAGAGCAGCATTGAGAGCGGGGATAGAATCAAACTTCCCCGCTGCACGAGCTTTCGAGATCTTCTTCTCCGCTTCGTTTAGTCCGTCCACATAAGCCTTATGGTGCTTGTCGTGGTGCAACTTCAGAGTTTCTTCTGAAATGTGGGGTTCCAGGGCATCATAAGCATAAGGCAATTCAGGAAGAGTGTGCTTGCCGTCCAAAGAAGCAACCCGTGCCATTTGGCCCCCAAAAGTGGGTTCCGTTTCTTGGTCGAGAAGATTTAGGAAGTCTCTGCCCTTGGATTTGATTTGGTACCAAAGGGTCGATTGTTCTTCGAGGTCTTTTTCAAATTGTACTGATCGGGCTAACAACTCTGATGCTTCGTCAGACATTCTTTTGTAATGGGTCACATCAGAACGAGTAGAAGAAGGATCCTTTGCAGCTTCATTTAGGAACCGAACTACATTTTCGAGCCCTAACTTTACCCACCGCATAGACCTAAAGATATCAGAGTCCCCAGAAACTCGAGTTCTGAGAAAATCTCCCTGAATCTTCATATCTCGAGCCAAAGCCCGAATGCTGCGGAACAACTTTTCCGCATCTGGCCGTAAATCTTTCGGCAGATCGGCGTGGCGGATAACTTCCCCCATAAAATTAAGCGCAGAAGTAACTCCTGCATCCGCACTGAAGAAATCTGCCCTGTTAGTCCCCACCACGACCCCCAGTAGAAACTTTTCCCAAGTTTAGAATCAACTTCTGATGCGCGTAAGGGTGGCCTCTCCCCGAGCCTTAAAGTCAAGAGGCTTGACTTCTCCGAGGAGCTTTTTGATAGCCGACCCCCCATACCCTAAGTGCTCAGAAGTAAACCACGTTCTTTTTTGCGAGTCGTATCCCCACCAAGAATTCTCCGAAGTGTCAAAAAGCCAGTACTCGGGAACCCCCTTTCTGGAGTAATGGTAGGGAACAGGGTTTCTGTTAATGGTGTTTTCTGCTTGATTTAAAGTCATTGTGCCGTAAGGGTGGGCTCCCTTATACCAATCGGCATCGTACAAACCGAACAGATCGAAAACAGACCCCTTTTCACCAAAGGGGTCGGGGCTGGGCTTTGAGTGTACAAACTTACTGAGGAACTTCAGAACTTTCTGTAGAAAGCCCTGCTTGGTATCTGCGTACTTGATCAAACTAAGAGCATGTTTACGGAGAGCCTCGTGAAGAGGGCTCTCCTTTCCAGTGGCCACATACTTAGCAGAATGAAACGCAACCTCAAGAGCTTTGACTGCCAAGAAAATAGGCCCGAGAGCCATTCCGAGAGCCAGGATTAGGGGCAGGAACATAATCAGGGAGAAATCCTCAAGAGCTTGTGGATTTCTTTTTCCTGCGGCTTTGAGCGAAGCCGACATCATCGCCACTCCGAGCAGATTTCCCTTCTTAGGAAGAGAAGCCTGCTGCTTTACGGGAGTGCCCAGAGCTTTGTTGATGGCTTTTGCGGCTGCTTCGCAAGCCCTGTTGATTTTCTCTGCATCTTCTGGTTCGAGGTCCACACTCTCAAGCATCTTAGCGAGCTTCTCTACTTCTTCACCCAACACAGTGAAGAAATTAAAGAAGTCTGACACAAGGCTCGAGACGCTGAACGCATAGCGAACAGAACCAGAAGAAGCTCCCCGAACGGGCTTGCTATACTGCGCGATAAGAAGTAGGTCACTTCTTTCTTCGGAACCCTTCGGTAACGCCGAAGCCAATTTTAGCAAAGCCTGACGTTCAGAAGCAGACATGGTTCGCATAGAACTTCTCCTACGAAACCCGTAAAGGGATAGGTTTTCTACCGTAAGCACAGGGCTTCAGCGGTAACTACAACCGTAACACTAAAAGTAAAGAGGATAGTTATGTCTAACACGGCTTCTGAGTTTCTCGCTTGGGAAGAAACCCTCGGAGAATATTCTGAGTGGACTTCTGCAGAACAGCAAGAGCGCGAAGACCGACTTAAAGCTCTGCCTCCTGCAGAGAAGTACCTCGTCAAGCGAAACGGAGTTGAAAAATACTTTGTTCCTGAGAACGCCGACACTACTTCTCAGAGGGAAGAAATCTCCCCAAGCGGCAAGTGGAAGCTCGTTATCACCCCCTACAAGACCCGCGAGGGCGCGTGGAACTACAAGCGGGGCGAAGTCTTTGAGACTTCTACAGGAAAGAGGGTCGCCGACGTAAAGAGGAATTACTCTTCCATGTGGTTCCTGTGGGCTGAGAACCACACCAACACGGGGGATGATTATCTTCTGACCGGAGAAGATTACCAAGGCTACACGGTTTGTAATCTCTCTCGAGAAACCCAGAAGTCGTTTATTCCTGACGCAGCACTCGAAGGGCACGGGTGGTGCCCCACTTCTGCAGAACTGCTTGCGGACGGAGTAACCCTGAAGATGGGCGGCTGCTATTGGGCTTGCCCCTATGAGTATCGCCTTTGGGACTTTGCCGATCCCGACACTTCCGAGTTCGAAGAAAAAGGGTTCTTTGATCTCACCGAGGGCGTGTGGCTCGACAACGACGAAGGTTCCGAACTCGATACGAACGAGGCCGGGAGCATGGTGCTCCGCACCTACCGCAAGAAGTTTCGGGCCACGGGCGAGTACGAGCATGACCTCGATGCGAAGGTCACCAAGTTCCACGAACGCGCCCACAAGGCCAAGCGTGCAGGGGACTCAGAGGAAGAAGCCCGTGCCAAGCAAGAAGAGAAAGAGCACTATGCGTACTACTTCAGGGATAACGAAGCCGAGGACGACGCCCTGTGGGAGAAGGAACTCTATCACGAGCAGGTTTACTCTCGTGCGCTCCTCCCTTCTGGCAAGAAGGGCAAATACGAGCAGGTCGGAGAGTGGAAGTCCCCGCTCATGCTCCAAGATGAAGCCCGCCGCGAGGAGTACACAAAGAAATCGAGCGAGGAGTTCGTCCTCTATCGTGATAAAGACCTGTTCTATGCTCTCCTGAAGAAGAAGTTCCCGAACGACTACCGAGAGCGCACGGCTCGCCAGTGGCAATCCCTTGTTTCCAGATGGGACGGGGACGAGAACCCGTTCTACTTTCATTTCCGGCTCACGCCCGACTTGAAGGAACGGGTCAAGAAAACCGCCACGCTCGTTTGGGGGGCAGATAACGGTCCTCTGAAGATAGAGGCCTGGACGCAGGGCACCGGGAACAAGACCTCCGAGTTCCCCCGTACCGAAGAGGGCTTTGAGCTCGCTTTGAGCGAAGCGAATAAGCACTTGGAGGGGTCGTGACGGTCGAGCACTTAAAGGTAGCCAAGAACGAGCCTGTCCCCGAGGTTATCGCGCTTTTACAGGACGCCTTGGCTCGAGCCGAAACCGGAGAGATTATCGGTATCGGTTTGGCGATGGCTTGTTCCGGTAGAAGTGAGGCTACTTGTTACGCGCTCGGAGAGGGAGGTATCGCTACACTGGTGCTTTCCTGCGAGAGACTTAAGCAAAGACTCCTGCGAGAAGGGGAAGATCCATGAGTCCGGAACTAACTGCGCTCCCCCGACGCGCCGTCTCCTGCCCGAAGTGGCGCTGGATGCCGGGAATGCGCTGGTGGACGGAAGACGACCGTGGCCGTTTGGATGACTTCCAGCCGGAATACATGGGCCGACCTCCCGATGCGCTTCCCGACCTCACTGATCCTGCTACTGTCGGATGCTTGCTGTCTTTGGCGAGAGCAGCATGGGCGGATCCTAAAGAGCTTTGGGGCGGTTGGGTTGGTATTCTCCGAGATCATCGCTCCCTCTTCTTTGTTGTTAGGTACTACCACAACGAGAACGGGGCTCTTTGTGAAAAAACTATCGGAAGCGGACCTACAGAAGCGGAAGCTCTTGTGTCCGCGTTGGAGGCTGCGCTATGACTGATATTGAGGTGAACATCATCAAAGAGATCCTCCTCTACCCCCATAAGTCTAATTCTGGCCGCGTTCAGCTCGGCTGGCAGACGAACGTGACCGGGATGCAAGCAGGTCCTTCTCCCCTAATGTGCCGGATCCTTATCCCAGAAGAGTTTGGGGATTACCCCGAGGGCTGGTTCCCGGTTCGATCAGTGAGAAGCCAAATGAAGATCGTCAAAGAGCTCGAGGATGGGTTTATTCCAGACTGGCTCGCCCGTGACTGCTTTGAGTACGCTTGGCGGATTCTCAAGATGAAGGAAAAGAGGGAGGTCGGAGTATGACCAAGTTCTACAACGTGAAGGTCGACGAACTCACCGATTCCGAGTGCCGCGAGCTCCTCAAGAAGATCGAGGGTCTCGTAGGTGATATGCCCTCCTTCATCGAATACGACCGGGACGGAGGATACGGTCGCATCTACGACCCCTATTCTTGCTGTTCCGGCGTCACAAATCAGGGTCACGATGAGGACTGCTCAATCGGAAATCTCAAGAACATCTTTGGCTACTGAGGGAGAAATGAAGATCAATTGCGAAATTAAAGAAGTCAAGGTGAAATTCTCCTCCGTAGCACATGGCATTGTCTTTATGCATGAAGACGATGTCTTCATAAAGATCGAACCCCTCCCCTACAAGAACGGCGTCATCATCAATGCTATCGACCTGAGCTCTGGGGAGCATGCCTCGGTAGAGGACAACACTCATGTTCTGATCGTTGATGCGGAACTGACGATCAGGGAGAAGGTATGAACCAAGAACAGATGATCGACCTCGCTCGCCGTGCCGTCGCCTGTAAAGGTTGGCGGTGGATGCCGGGTATGCTCGCCCTTCGGACGACACACCCCGTTGCAGTGGAACGGGGTGCCCCCTCTTTGATCCCTGTCCGGTTGATGGGGTCCATCACCGAGCACGAGGAGGTGGCCGGCATCACCCTGCACGGGGAACTTCTTGAGGCCGGACACGTCGTTGTCAACGGCTGGCATCGATCTTCTGACCTGATCCCCGACCTCACAGACCCCGCCACGCTCGGGTGCCTGCTCTTCTTGGTGCGGGAGGCGCGAAGCGAACCGTTTGGGTATGTCAGTCCGGTATCACAAGGGCGGTGGGCATGGGCCTGTGGGCTTCCCGTCGCGCAAGAGTTTCGACTTGCTTTCTCAGAAGCCGAGGCTCTCGTGTTCTCGCTGGAGGCTGCTTCCCGATGAACGAACAGCTCCGTTTTCTGATTATCGACGACTGCCCATCCCGCTACGATGAGTTCACCCGAATGCTGGATCGGGAGGGTCACCGATGGGTGATAACCTGCGATCCTGAGTTCGTTGAAATCATCTTCAACGCAGAGACTATGGTAGTCGACGGCATCCTCCTTGACCACGACATGCCCCATCGAGACGGAAGAGGGTGGGCTCGTTGGCTTGTAGACCTCGACGGCTGGACCGGAATCCCGATTATCATCACTTCCACTACAGGTCTTGTGGGAGTCCGTGAAGAGATGCTGGAGACCCTGAAAGCTGGTTGGTTCAAGGCAGTTATGAACCCTGCCGACCATATTGGCTGCGAGACTGAGTGGCTAAACTGGTTCAAGGGGGCTTTGGCGTGAGCGAATCTGTTCTCGTAAGAAGTTTTGCCGTACCCCCAGCAATAACGATCGAGGCGACTTCTTGTCACTGCGGAGGAGACTGGGCTTATGTTGCCCGACCTGTTTCTCTCGGGCAGCATCCGGGAAGCGGAGGCCCGCTAATGGTTATGCTCGGTTGCGTTTGCCACACCGAAGTAAGAGTATCCCCTGTTCGTTCTAAGAGAAGCTGTACTTGGGAAGTCTTTATCCGGAAAATCGGATGACGCGTCTCGATAAAGTATCTCCTTTTCCTCCTGTAGGAACGAGATGCTTTTACAAGAACCCTGCACTCAAGCTCGAAGGCTGGGGCGTTCTTGTAGAGCCTGAAGATAAAATCGACGGGAGTGAGATTCCTCTCCTCCTGCCTTGGAGGGGGACGCTACATGGTCCGGTAAACTCCGGCCAAGTGGGTCTAAACATGCTCGCCCCCGGAGTTGGGGTTCTTCCGGGAGAAGAGGTGTACCGAGTTTTGCCCTCTATTTTGTTATGGGTCGAAGAAACAGGCTTACAGGAGAACTTCAAGCGTAATCTAAGCCCGTAGGGTTCTACATGACCGATTTAGAAAAGTACAAACTCGAACAAGCCCGTGCTCGAGACCTCGGTTTGGATTATGCTGCTATCCGGAGCATTATTCTTTCAGTACATGCTGAAGATGACTCTGGTATTTCAGAGGGTCGCGCCATAGAGCTTATCCGTGAGATGGCACTCAAAGCAGTAGACAAAGCCGTAACCGAAGAAAGAGCTTCTGTCCTGAAGTTTCTCGGAGAAGCCAAGGACTCATCTGAGACCCCTTATGGTTATGATGACCTCAAGTATGTCATCGCTATTATTTCCTGCGGCGCACACAGAAAGGGAGAAGGATCCCCATGAAGTTCAAGTACGTCCAGACCCGCCTTGTCCGATACACGGTGATTATCGAAGCCCCTGACGTGGACATCGCTGATGACAAGATCTACCAGCACGAGGAGTGGAGCGAGGACGGCGTCGAGGAGGAGGATCCCCCGTGGCGCGAGGACTGTCCCGATGACGCCGACCCCGACATCTACATCGTCGGCGGGCATGTTATCCCTGCGTACATGTACCTGAGACGCGAGCTGACCCCGCCCCTGCACGATTGCGAGGGTGTGCTTGTTACGGTCGGAGCGAGAGTGATGTACCAGCGGGGGACTTGGGACGGTGCCCCGTGGTTCCCCGGAACCGTTACCTTCCTGCACTCTGAGGACAGAAGCCCTACTCTTGCTCTTATCGAGGACGACGACAAGGGCATCAACAAGTATGGCATGTGGGTCGGGAGCCAACGCATCAAGGTCGGGGTGCCCGAAGTCGTGCCCGTTTATAACGCTTGGGCGGAGGAAGAAGACGAGGAGGATGTTGTGCCTATGGATGACGACTTCCTCTTTGAGGTAGAAGAGGAGGAAGATCCTTGAGCCACATTCTTTGTCCCCTATGCGGGGGAATCTTAAAGTGGTCTTGCGGGGAGAAAGACGGAGATGCTTACTGCTCCGCCCTTCAAAGCCGTGTTGCCGTTTTTGGAAGCGGGGAAGAAAAGAGACCCCTTTGCAACTTTGTCGGAAAAGTTCGAAGAGTTTCTCCCTCCGAGGTAGCCCTTATTGATAACTTGGAGGAGAACTCATGACCGACGAAGAACTTCTCTCAATTAAGAGGCGGCACGAAGCTGCCCTTGACGGTTTCGCTTCTTCTCACGCCGATCGAGGTTTGCTTCTCGAAGAGGTTCTGCGTTTAAGAGCCCAAAGAGCTCTCGAGAACGAAGACCTCGCTCGGGCGTTCGATTTGGGGCGAGAAGCTGGCTTAAAGCATAAAGAGTAGGTTTCCCGAAGAGCCTCAAGACCGTAACGGGTATGTAACCCCTTTACCAGAGGCAGATATGACTGATAAGCACGGAACCCCGCTCTTGGTAGGAGCGCGGGTGCGCTTCTACTCCAAGGCCCGCTCCCTCCCCGTCGAAGGCACGGTGCGAACGGTGCGGAACGACGGGCTGCTTGCCCGCGTGGACGACGGCACGCCTTCTGACCCCGACATGGGCACCAACGGGTTCTCGCTCGCTGCGTGGGTCAAGTCCGACGAAGTGGAGGTGCTGACATGAGCCGCTCCGAAGTGACCTTTCTCAACAAGGTTCTCCCGAGGGCGCAAGCCGTTGGGGAAGCCGTCGCGAACTATCAGTTCGTGGCCATGCTCAACCCCAAGTACCGGGGCGAAGCGTTCCGGTGGGAAGAGTTCGTCCCGTTCGCGGTGCGGTGGGCGAAGGTGTCCTGTTGGCAGTCGTTCACCGACGCCGAGTGGAAGCGGTGGGAGAACGAAATCAAAGAGGCTGCGGGCAAGTCTGCCGAGTACGCCGCCAAGCGCATCTTGGAGGAGTCCGGTCTGCTCCAATGGTGGCCCGACCCGACCAAGAAGCCCGCCGTGGCGAAGCCGGGACACCACACGAAGTGCGAGTGGTCGGACTGCCAAGGCGGGTGCCGCGACCTCCTCGAAGAACACGAGAAAGAGGACGAGGAAACGAACGAGGACAACTGGCGCACCTGTAGTCGCTGTGGTGTGGTGTTGGACCTCGATGATCTCGCGTGCATCTGCTACGCCCGATGAAAGGAGAAATTATGAGCCGCCGAGCCAAGGTCACCCCAAGCACTACGCCCGAGAGGGATCGCTACGCGAAACTCGCGGGATGCATGGGCGTCTCCCCCGAGGAAATCCCGCGCCTTATTCAAGAGCACGCCCCTTGGAACGGGAGCGAGGTCTGTGACGCTGTAAAGCGTGAACGGGAAGCCACCGCTTATCTTTTTCGGAGTCTGGGGCTGTCGCTCATGGCCCAAGCCGTCGAGAAGGGCGAGCACATCACTATGTACGAGAAGAACCTCAAGGGGGACCTCCCGTGAGCGACAAGTTTGCGCCGACCATCGAGCCGACGCCGTGTGTCGACAAGAACGGAGTTTTCCTTACGAAGGGCATGACGGTGATCTACCGCATCCTGGAGCCGATGAATGACGCGTCTGACCCTCGCGTGTACTCCAACAAGCAGGGCGTCACAATCTCCGACCCCGTGTTCATTCGGAACATCTGGGGCGAGCACTACTGGATCGTTGACATCAAGGGCAACGGGTGGAGCACCAAGTTTACCCGCGTCTACACCTTGGAGGCCGTCGTCGAGGAGCGCGTAAAGACAGAGCCTTCCGACATTGAAGTGGAGCGCGCCGCTATCGCCTCTTGGTTGCGTTCTGAGCCGGAAACGATCAAGGAGTGCTCTGGTCACAGGCACAAAGACGGAAAGAAGTGTTCTGTTATCTCTCTGATGACCCTTGAAGAGATCGCAGGTGCTATTGAGAAGGGCGACTATCCGAAACCGTAAGTATTCTTACAAGGAAATAAACTATGACAAAGCCCGAAATGCACGAAGTCGAAATCATCTACACGACCCCGCTCAAGGGGCGGGAGGAGCCCACTCTGATCCGGTTTCGAGTTCCCGGAGGGTGGTGCTACGAGAGCATCACCTACTCTCTCTATGGGGGAGAAGTCATGATGGCGAAGTCTATGACGTTCGTTCCCGATCCTCGGTTGGGCTACGAATGACCATCGAACGCGGCGACCACCGCGAGGAGAAGCCTTCCGTATGACCACGCCCGAGCGTTCATGCTACACCTGTCGTTGGGCGAACGGGAACGCTTGCATCCGTCCGCACCTGTCCGAGGAAATGGACGCCGCTATTGACGCCTACGCCGTCGCCTCGGGATGCCATCGGAACGGGGGCGGGATGCCCCTTGATCGTAATGTGGTTTGTCCGGGACATGAGGCTTCCGAAGGCTGCGCGCACCTCGTTGAGCCTTTTCGGGTTGACCCCAATGGCACCGTCGTGGGTAAGTGCGCCCTGTGCGGAGATAACACATTCGTTATTCGTGAGGGTGACGAGGATTCCCCCAAGCAAGAGGGGCAGTTCGCCATATGGACGGAGCACGTCACCGCTCCAAACCGGATGCCGGAACCGAACTCCTCCTTGGAGGGCATGATTTCCTCCGAGATCTGCGAGGTCAAAGCCGGAATGTGGCTCCTATCCAGCGGCAACGGGGCTACGCATTGGCGGCTCCATAGCATCCATTCTTCTTTCGAAGAAGCCTACGCCGCGCATCAGAACCTGCTCTCAGATGAGGGGTCCTGACGCTCACGCACCTTGCACCGTAGTCGACGGCTTAAAGTTTCCCTACACCCTACAAAACCGTAATGCTTATGCGAAAAGGAAGAAAACTATGAAGATCTATCTACTCACGCAGACTGAAAACCGGGGCTGGGACACCTTCGATTCGTGCGTGGTCGTCGCCCCCTCTGCCGCCGTAGCCCGTATGATCCACCCTCGCGGTGACAGGGCATGGAACGGTCGCGGGTGGGCCTACACGGACGGAACTGACCCTTCCCTGTGGGCGTCCGAGGCAGGGTGGGCCTACCATCCCGACAACGTGACCGTCGAGGAAATCGGCGTCACGCTCGCAGACACCGCTCCGAAGGTGGTCTGCGCCTCCTTCAACGCAGGGTAATGTTAGTGAAATTAAGATTCCCCAAAGGAGCGACACCATGCCGTCCGACGCCGACATCGAGAAGGTGAAGCAGAACCTCGCCAACCTGCAAGCCTTCAACGACTACCAGTACAACCACGGCAACCCGTTCATCGCGAACTGCTATGCCCTGTTGAGCCAGCAGGACAACTCCGACAAGGGGCTGGCCGTCGTCGTCAACATGATGTGCTCGTCGTTCTGGGCGATGGCGGCCATCGAGGCTGGCCCTGCGGGGGCTATCGGGGCGAACACCCTGTGCGGTATTCTTTCGGCTTGGGTGAACGGCACACCCCCTGCCGACATGGGTGGGGTGTTCTCGAGTCTTATCGAGAGGTTCCAGCGCGCGAGCCTCGACGTGGACGCGCAACTTGCGACCTACCACGCCGACCCCGTGACCTATTGGGACACGACCTTCACCTACATGGGACAGACCTGCACGCTCGGGGACTTGGCGACGATTGACTTCCCCGCCGAGGACGACCCCGAGTTCTTTGTCCTGATGAACCCGTGCCTGTTCGCTCTCGACCAGTACATTTGGCGGTTCGTGCTGACGAGCGGCGGGTACCAGCTCAATGAGTGGTTGCCCGAGACGACCATGCCGACCGGATTCGACTTCAACGCATGGGGGAACTCTTTCTATGGCCTCCACCCTGCATATTGGGCGACCTGCGAGTGGCACCAAGACACGGGCGATTGCGGTGACGAGTCGTGCTACTACTTGACGGAGTGGAACCTCGCCACGGGGCATGGGGCTTTCTCGGACGGGTCTATCGGGGATGCCGCAGCCAACTACTTGTTCTCCGACCTGTCGTCGGGGACGCCGAACCCGATGACCTCGTGGGACGGACAGGGGCTATACACCCGCGAAGAAGTGTTCACGACATGGGGGATGAAGGTCGTTCAAGTGTGGACTGCCTACGCCCCGTCCTCGACGCACAAGGCTGCGTACCTTCGGGCCAAGCGGGAGGGGAAGCCCGTCTTGTCCGACCTCCAAGCCCGCGTGGGTGAGGAAGGTGTCAAGGCTCTTATCCTCGACGCAGTAAAGAAAGATCCTTCGCTAAGGATTGATCTACAACGGTTCCCGCACGACACGATGGAACGCATCCTGGGTGTCACCGTCCCTCGGTTCGTGCGGTTCGACTTCATCGCGGAAGGGCCGCGACACCACGCCCTCGTCCTTCCGTGGTGAGGAGACTTTCTTCAACGCAAGCTGACATACAACCCTCTTACAGAGAGATCCATATGAAAATCGTTATTGCTATCGACGATGATCCGGCCCGCTACCAAAGCCTCTCACGCAAGCTCGTCCATCACGGCTTGGTGATTGCAGGGGTGCAAAACCCCGACGCCGTCGACATGCTGCTCGATAGCGGGCATGTTGTCGCTGTTTTTCTCGACCACGATATGCCTGAGTGGAACGGGCAGCACTATGCCCGTGAAGTGCTCTCGGCCCGCAATGTTCCGGTTTGTATCGCCTCGGCGAACCCTGCGGGAGCACGGAGTATCTCCCAAATTCTCAAAGAGTTCGAAGTCCCGCACTCTGTTATCTCCGTCACCGAAACTGCTGCGGACGAGCGTTGGCTCGGCTGGCTCCTCGACATCGTTTATAAGAAGGTACAATGACCCTCACTCAGCTTCGCAAAGCAACTCGCCTTGATTCCCCCGAGTATCGCGCCGTGGCTCGGTTACTCCTTGGAGTAGAGAGGGGAGAGCGAGTAGACTTGACTCTCGAAGAAGCTCGTGCTCTGCTCAATCTCAGGGATGTAGAGAATCTTGCAAAAGATCTCCCCTACCTCTTAGAAAAGCCTGATGTGGGTTAGGATCCTCTTAGTTGTGTTGGCCCTTTGGCTTTTTTGGATTTCTGCCAAAGACCCTCCTCCCCCTGAACCCTTTTCGTGGTGGGATCTCGCCACCAAGGTTTTCTTAATCCTCTTTTTCAACGCCTTATTTACTGCTGTTCTTCAACTTTTCGGAGTCTGATGTGAAAGAGCACAACCGGATCCTGAACCTCCTCCTGAAAGACGGCTTTGAGAAATACGAGACCCTGCCGGATATCCGGATCGATGTCAATGAAGGCTGTACTTGGCTTGTCTGGGATCTCCCTTCCGAGAAGATGGAAATCCGAGTAAGGTTTGACGACGGCAAGATCAACTGGTACTACATCCGCCAAACCCGATGCGGCGGCAACGAAGGCTGGTCCTCTTACCGACCGAGTATTTCCTCTCTGACCCCTTGGCCCAAGGAGTAACCAAATGCCCCTTTATCGTGTTCGCCTCGAACGCTGCACCCCTTATGAGCTGATCGTAGAAGCCCCCGACATGGATGCTGCTGAGGTCCGTGCTTATCGGGAGCCTCTTGAAAATTGGGACTCTGGTCCTGAGTACACTCAAGATCTCGAAACTTACACAGTAGAAGATGACGAAGGCTTTGAGCCGGACGTCCGGGCAGACGACCCCGAAGAAGAACCTGAAGAAGAATAGGGTATTCTGGAGAGGAGGTTCTTATGCCTGTTTCTAAAGAGAAAGCCCCCTAACGGAGTAAACCAAATGCTTGACACGACTTGTTCCCTCACGATTTATGAAGTAGACGGCAAAGAGGTAACTCCCATCGGAGGCCCGAAACTTCTCCTTCGCTCCAGGGATAAGTATCGCATGTTGGTGGAACTCGAGATCGAAGGAAAACGGGTGTCTGTAAGCATCCGGGATCTGCGGAGTGCTCTGATTGCTTGTGAGCAGGTCGGGTCATGAAAGGGTCTCCCCTCGATGTAGTTCTTTGCTCGGGCTGCGGAAGTATCATCCCCCCGGAGATTATCCACTCAGAGATTTGGGAAGAAGGAACTCCCCCTCTTTACTCATTTGAGTGCCCTGAGTGCGGATCAGAGCTCGTTGATTCTGAAGGACCTCCCGCTACTCTAAGAAACCTTCTTGATTATGATTATCCCTGGGACGAAGTCGCGGATAATGTAGAGCTGGGCTTGTTCGCTCGAGCCGTCGTTAGGCAGGTAAATCTTGCTCATCCTGTTCTTCCTGAAGAAAACTCCCTAAGAGAACTTCTCGGGAATTTGCTCGCTGTTATCCACAAAGACGGTGGGCACTGTATCCAAGAGTTGGGCTGGGAGCGAGCCTGCAAAGAGGCAGAAGAACTAATCCTGAAGTCCCGCCAGTAGAAAGATTATCCCGAAGTAAGGGGCATGAGCACTCTACTTCTGATTTCTTCTCTGGCTCTTGCTTGGGACCAGCGTCCAAACCTTCCTATGGAAGCCTGCTCAGACGAGCTTCCTTATGGGGTGCCCACTTCCCAAAAAGAAGAAGTGACTCTAAGATGCCTCGAGGGTTATGCTCTTGAGCATGACAACAAAGCCAGAATAGCAACATGGGTCGGATATACTCTTTCTCCTAAAGAGAGTCTTGGGTGTTTTCCAAGAACAGACGTTTTTGTAGAAGACTCCGCTATCCCTAAAGGGGAGCGAGCAGAACTCTCTGACTACCTGAAGTCAGGCTATGACAGAGGACATCTTGCCCCAGACGGGGACATGTCTTGGGATCAGCAAGTCGAGTATGAGAGTTTTCTCTTATCTAACATGAGCCCTCAGGTTCCGAGTGTAAACAGGGGAGCTTGGAAATATCTCGAAACAACAGTGCGTGCCCTCGCTTGGGAGGGAGAGCACTCTTTCTTGATCTATGCGGGGAACATCTACTCCCTCGATCTTTCTAAAAAGATCGGAACAAACAGGGTCGTCGTCCCGGATAAGATCTACAAGATCGTAGTAGACTTAAACACAAATCAGGTCTATGCGTTTATCTTTCCAAATGCAGGCAAGCTCGAGAACAAGAACCTCTCCAAATATCTCGTATCTCCTGCTGAAATAGAACTCCAAACAGGAGTCTCTTTCCCGCTTCCCCCGAACACTAACAAGTCTCTTGTAAACCCAGCCCTCCCCCCTCCGAATATGGGTGGACTGACTTCTGCAAAGAGAGAAGCCTGTAGGAAGTAATTCCGGGTAAGGGGGAGCTCGGGGAGGGTAAGCCTCCTCTATGTATAAAGTTCCTCTGCGTATGCGTCTTTCGGCTCTTTCTTCGAGGCTCTCTGAATGGCGGGGAGTCTCTGAAAGAGCCTTTCAGTTTTCTAACACACAGGGTCTAATCCCGAAACTTGTACAGGTTCCGGGATTTTTCTCTACTGTGCTGAGTGCTCTCTCTGGTGACATGAGCCCCCAGTCTTACTTGCTTCTTGAAGGCTGGCGAGAAGAAGGCTGGGCGGATACTCTGTCTCGCTGGATCGATGAAAAGATCCAAGAGACTCCAGAAGAACAAACAAAGCCTCTCGTAATCCGGGAGAGTGAGCGAACTACGACTACGGTGTATAGGGGTGTGGGGATCTCTATCCGTAGAGTCTCAACGCGAGGAGAACCTCAAAGTATCCTCATCTCTCCGGGAGAAGATCCTCTTCTCTGGTTGAGCTCCCTCTTAGATAAACAACAGGGGAGAGTTATCCGAACTCTCCCCCATAAGTCTTCTTCTAATGGAAGATTTAGCGATGGTCCTCCAGACTCTGATGAAAACAGAACCTCTTGGAGACTGGAGTTCTCTAACTCTCCTGATTCTTCCTCCCAAGAGATAGAGAGAGTCTGGGCTGAAGGCTCTTGGGCTCCTTCCCCCAAAGTTCTATCCAGAGCTCTCTTCCCAGAGAAAAACCGAGGGAGGTCTATCCTGTTATTCGGGCCTCCGGGAACAGGCAAAACTGAATCTGCTGTCCGGGCTTCTCTAATCTCGCCCCACACTAACTCTAAGAGAGTTCTTGTTATACAGGGATCCCTCTTTGGAAGATCAGGTTCAGGTTCTCTAAGAGGTCGAGATGCAGTAGCTCTTGTTAAAGCTCTAAAAGTCTCCTCTCTGATTATCGATGATCTGCCTCCTCT